>Ga0101944_10000690_pt1 | contig 91551 bp, 71 predicted proteins | sample DewCreD2012metaG_FD_75245 | JGI IMG/M metagenome (GOLD analysis project Ga0101944, IMG submission 75245) | Hot spring sediment bacterial and archeal communities from British Columbia, Canada, to study Microbial Dark Matter (Phase II) - Dewar... ... | reverse complement strand
CTTGAAGAAAAGCTGAGCGGAATGAACTCAAAACGATTTAGCGCGGTCTTCCGGCGCAACGCTATGCAGAAGGTCAAAGGGCCAAAGCCGTACCGCCGCTGTTTTGGTCTGGATTTTGCGGCCCATATTACCGCCAACGGAGATGTTTACCCCTGCAATGTCTTTGTGGGTAAAAGGCAGTTTATCTACGGCAATATCTGCAGGGCCCCTTTCAGGAAGATCTGGGAAGGAAGGCAGCGCAGGCAGGTGCTTACTAACATAGAGCGCTCATGGGACTTAGGCCGCTGCCGGGATGTCTGCAGGCTCGATGAGATCAACCGCTATCTTTGGGAACTTAAAAATCCCGGGAGGCATGTGAATTTCATATAATGGATACGACGAACACCCTCCCCCGCATGTCGGTTTGTATGCCGGCGCTGAACGAAGAAAAGACCCTGCGCGCTGCCGTGGAAGACCTGCGTAGCCAACTTTCGCCCCGCTTGTCGTGGCTGGAGATCATCATCGTCAATGACGGCAGCACTGATTCCACTCCCTTGTGTGCGCAGGAGCTCGCCAAGGAATTCGCAGGAATCAAGGTCATACATCATCAGCGCAGGATCGGCGTTGGTTCCTGCTACCGGGATGCCCTGGCGGTTGCTGAGGGAGACTACTATACCTGGTTTCCCGCCGATCATGAAAATGCCGCCGTGGAACTTGTTCATTGCCTGCAGTATCTGAGGCCCGATGTTGTCGTTACCAGCCATCATAAAGGCTGCGATCCGCGCATGCTCAGGCGGAAGGTCGTTTCCGCCATATATACCCGCCTCCTCAATTCGCTTTTTGGTTTTAAGGTTACTTATTATAACGGCTTGACTATTTTTCCTCTGCGGGTTTTACGCTCCTTTGAGCTGGTTTCTGACGGATTTGTATTTCAGGCAGAGGCAATGATCCGCGCTTTAAGGTCAGGGTGCCGGCTCATCGAACTGCAGGCACCCCTTAAGGAAAGGACCTGGGGAAAATCAAAGGCATTCACGCTTTCTTCACTTGTGCATGCTGGTGGCGACGCGCTGCGCATCATACGCAGCATGCACGCAAGACGGATGCGATGACGACGCTCTTACTAAACCCTTCCTGCAAGAAAACAACTGGCGTGCTCTTTGAGAAATATTATGTCCGGGGAGGTTCCCGTTGGCCTCATTCCGGCGTCAAGATCAAGGGGACCTTGCCGCACTATTTGCCTTTCCCTTTTTCTCTCGCCTATGCGGCTGCCTTGTTGAAGCAAAAAGGATTTGACGTCCGTATTATCGATGCGGTTGCCCTGGATATTGGGGAGGAGGAGATCCTAAAGAAGGTAGCCCGTCTTAAGCCCGGGTTGGTATTTTTTGAATGTACCACCCCTACTTTTGACAGCGATATACTGCTTGCCTCCAGGATAAAAAATATATGTCCTGCCGTAGTGGCAATCGCCGGGCTCCATGCAGAAGAGTTCCGTTTTGATATCCTCCGGGGGAATCAGACGGTCGATTTTATACTGCGCGGGGAATATGAATGGACGCTCCTGGGTCTGGCAGAGCACCTCAGGACTGGCGCAGGCCTTCCTGACGGCGTAACTTACCGTTCGGGAACTGATGCGGTCGATTCCGCATACCCGGCTGGCGTGCGGCCTTTGGATGAGCTCCCTTTGCCGCTGCGGGAGGCTTTCCCTTCAGACGTGAAGCCTCAGCCGTATGTCTACTGGGACGGCTTCTGTCAATATCGCCCTGCCCTGCAAATGCAGACCTCCCGGGGTTGCCGCTGGCAGTGTTCTTTTTGTCTGCCTGCCCATATTACCCGCTCAAGCGGCGGCTACCGGTTTTTTTCTGCCCAACGCGTTGTTTCCGAAATGGAGATTCTATTAAGGCACTATGGCGCCAGGGAGATTTATTTTGACGATGACAACTTCACGGCTGAGGCGGGGCATGTCCGTGCAGTCTGTAACGAGATAATTCGCCGGGGTCTTTGCGTCAGGTGGAGCTGTACCGGCGATATTATCGGCCTGGATGAGGATACTCTGCGCCTTATGGCCCAGAGCGGTTGTATAGGCATAAAATTCGGCCTTGAAAGCGCTAGCCCCCGGGTACTGCGGACCATCGGCAAGCCAGTTAATCCGGAGGGGGCGCGCCTGACGATACGGCAGTGCCGCAGGCTCAAGATTAAAACGCAGGCCGCTTTTACCATCGGGCTGCTTGAAGAAACAGCTAGCGACTTTGAAGAAACGCTTGGCTTCGCCTGTTCCCTGGATCTCGATTCGCTGCAGGTCAGCATCGCCACGCCATTTCCCGGTACGGAATTTTACCGCCGCGCCAAAGAAAAAGGTGTTTTACTGGAAGCCGCCTGGGAGCGTTATGACGGCAAGATCAGTACGGCGATACAAAGACACAAAGGGTATGATCCGCTCAGGCTCAAAAGAAGATTCCTGCTGAGGTGGATGGCAGCTAAGATTATCTCGCCGGGATGGATTGCGCGTCATGTGCGCGTCATTGCCCGGACCGTCTGGGGAGCGGGGGCAATCTTTTTCTTAAAACAGGTTTTTGCCGTGGCCATTGATGAGTGGAAGAATAGCTGAAGCGAAAAAAATCATTGTCTCCACCCACGATTCCCTCTATCCCGTAAAGGGGGGAGGGGCCCTGAGGACCATGGCGGTTGCCCGGGAACTCGCACAAAAAGGGCAGAAGGTTACGCTTATCGTGCCGGCAGGCAGGATGAAGGCCCTGGAAGGCATACCGGTTATTTCGATCGGAGAGCCGCGCAAGCAAAGATCCCAGATACTGAGCGCGCTTAAATTCAATGTGCGCTTGCTTCTGAAGGCATGGAGGCATATTTTGCGGGCCGATATCGTGTTCGTGCATAATACCATAGCCGCCCCCCTGATGCCGTTTCTTAAAAAAGCGCTGGGTTTCCGTTTTGTGCTGGATGTGACGGATATACACGCGGAATACCTTACGCACGGAAGGCGTACCCTTTTTGAAAAGGTTTTGACGCCCGTGCTTTTGGCGTACGAATATTTCATCATACGCTCTGCTGATTTTGTAATCGTCGCGACAGAAGCCATGAAGAAACTTCTTTTAACGAAAAAGGTTGAAGTATCCCGGATGGAGGTCATATATGACAGCGTGGAAAATGGTATTATCCCGTCGCAAAAAGAACCCGGCGCAGAGATGGGGATCATACACCTGGGCGCTATCGACCGGCAGCATGGCGTTGAAACACTGGTAAGGGCGGTCCCTCTGGTTGTTAGCCGTTTTCCCCAGGCACGCTTCTTTTTTGTCGGGGGAGGCAGGGAGTTGCCCGCGGTCAAGGCGCTGGCTTTCAGGATGGGGGTTTTGCCGCACTGTGTATTCACGGATTGGCTCTCCTGCCGGGAAGCTCGGCGCTATCTTAAAAAGGCCTGTATCGGCGTCATCCCTCGGCCGGACATACTTCCGAATAGAATCATCACTACGCTTAAAATTTTTGAGTACTGGGCTTCATCAACGGCAGTTATTTGTTCTCCCCTTGAAGGAATCAGGGAAATATCCTATAATAATGAAAATGCCCTTTGGTTCTCTCCGGATAACCCGAAAGACCTGGCGGAGAAGATCAACCTTCTTCTGGGGAATACAGAGCTAAGGTCTGGCTTGGCGGCGAAGGGATACATAGCAGCTGCGCGGTATGAGGCACGTGTGTCTGCCGGCAGGATTGCTCAGGCCCTCCTGGGCGTTTAACAAATGAAACGTAGACAAAAAACACTTCTTATAATCCTTCCCTTTTTTCTGCTTTTCTGTCTTCTTGTATACGCCAATAATTTTCATGCCTCTAACGAACCACTCTCCCCTCTCCTGGCCGGTTCCATGGCCGACGACAGCAATTATCAGGCAGCGCGCCAGTTTATACTCAAGGGGGATTATGCCAAGGCAATCGAGCACCTCAATAAGGCCGTCGCGCTTAATCCCCGCTCATATGACGCACACCTAAAGCTCGGAGAGATCTATCAAAACCAGGGGGATTATGCCAAGGCAATCGAGCACCTCAATAAGGCCGTCGCGCTTAACCCTGCCTATGTGGAGATCTATATTTCTTTGGCCGATATCTATGAAAATAAAGGGGATTATGAAAAGGCCTTGAGGTGCTACGAGCGCTATCTGCAGATCAACCCGCATTCCGATAAGGCCCATATTGGGCTGGCCGCCATTTATCAGCTGCAGGATGACTACGAAAGGGGCGTCAAACATCTTGATGAAGCCCTCAAGATCAGGCCCCCTTCTCCGGAGATCATTGCTTCTTTTGGAGAGCTTGATCAGGGCAGAGGGGAGAACAGGCAGCTGATCCAGTATTATCTTAAATACCTGATGCTCAATCCTTCTGATTACGATGCATACACCAGCCTCGCCAATATGTACCGGGGGCAGGGGAATTATGCGGCTGCGCTGAAATGCTACAAAAAATACCTTGAGTTTTCTCCCGGCTCTTACGAAGCCTATATCGTCATGGGCGCAATTTACCATGGTCAGGGGAACATCCCTCAGGCAATAGAACATTTCAAGCGGGCGGTCGAGCTCAACCCCTACGCTTATGAGGGGTACGTGAACCTGGGCAGGATCTATGATGGGCTGGGGGATTACGGCCAGGCCATCGAATATTACGAAAAGTGCATGGAGATCAACCCTAAAGCCTATTCCATATATTCAAACCTGGGGGACCTGTATCAGCTGCAGGGCGATTATGCACAGGCGCTGAAATACTACCAGAAGTTTTTTCATGCTTATCCCGATTCGATCGATATTTACTCAACCTTAGGTAATATTTACCGTTATCAGGGGGATTATAAGAGTGCGACCAATTGCTATCTTAAATACCTCTTTTTCAACCCCTATTCCCACGAAACATATCTGCACGTCGCCAATCTTTACGAGATCCAGGGAGAATATCCAAAGGCGATCGAATATTACCGTAAGTACCTTGCATTAAGGCCCGATGATTTCGAAGTGTACAACTCTATAGGGAATATTTATAACATTCAGGGTGATATCCCGCAGGCCGTTGAACATTTTACCAGGGCGATCGAGCTCAATCCGCGCTCCTACAGTTCTTACATTAGTTTAGGGGAGATTTACCGCAGGCAAGGCCAGGAAGACAAGGCCATAAGTTTTTACCAGCAGTATCTGCAGCTTAACCCGCACTCATTTGATGTCCACAAAATCCTCGGGGGGGTATATGAGGCCAGAGGGGACTATGACCTGGCCATCGAACATTACCAGCAGGCATTGAAGACGAGACCTAATGACTTCAATATCTTTACCCTCCTCGGCAGTGTTTATAATACCATAGGAGATTATGAAAAGGCCCTGGAAAACTATGAACAAGCGTTAAAGACTAGGCCAGCGTCCGTTGATATCTGTGTTACTATCGGCGCCATCCACAGAGAGAAAGGGAATGTTGCCCGGGCAGTCGAATACTATGAAAAGGCGCTGGCAATCAACCCGAACAACCTGGATGTTTACAATACCCTCGCCGGCATCTATTGCGAGCAGGGTGATTTATCCAGGGCCCTGGAGTACTTTCATAAATCCCTGCAGCTTAACCCCAGTGATATGGATGTGTATTTGGCTGTGATAAGTATATATAAATCACAAGGGGAATATCTCAAGGCTATCGAGTATTACAATAAAGCGATCGCAATCAACCCGAATATGCCGAATCTCTATACGGAGTCTGCTGAACTGTATGAGGCCGTGGGTAATTCTTCTAAAGCCGTGGAATATTACAATAAATACCTTACCTTTAATCCCGGCTCTTCAGAAGTACATAATGCCATAGGTTCTCTGTACAAGAACCAGGGGGATACTGCCAAGGCAATCGAACATTTTACCAGGGCGATCGAGATTAATCCCCGTTCATACATTTCCTACATAAGCCTGGCCGAACTCTACCGTAACATAGGAGAAGAAGATAAGGCCATCGGTTATTACCGGCAGTGTCTTCAACTGAACCATCAACCTTTCAGCATGTGCACAATTATCGGCAGCATCTATGAATCGAAGGGAGAGTATGAGAAGGCGCTTGAATACTACGAGCAGGCTTTGGCGATCAGGCCGGCATCCCCTGAGATTCTTTCTACGATAGCCGATATCTATAAAGACAAAGGCGATAGCCTCAAGGTTATCGAATATTACAGCAAAGCGCTGGCAATCAACCCCAACGGAGTCGGTATCTATAACGCGCTTGCAGAGACCCATTGGAAGCGCGGTGAGATTGAAAAGGCGCTGGAATATTTTACCAAATCCCTTCAGCTTAATCCCGGAGACTTTACTATTTGCATAACCGTAGCCGGAATATACAAATCCCGGGGCGAGTATCTCAAGGCCGTCGAATATTACAACAAAGCATTGGAGATCAACCCGAATTCTTTCGATGTCTATTCTGTTATAGCCAGTATATATGAAGCGCGGGGCAGCATTGATAAGGCGCTGAAATATTACAGGCGGGCGCTCCGCCTTAAGCCCGAGACCTACGGAATTTATACAACTATAGCGACTCTCTATAATTCACAAGGGCAATACGATCAGGCTATAGCGTATTTCATGGAAGCAATCAAGCTTGATCCTGCGATAAGGGACGCCTATTACGGGCTCATGGATGTGTATAGGAACAAAAGAGACAAGGCAGGGGCCAGGCGTTTCATAGAAAAGATGAAGAAAGACGGAAATGCCGCCTTTGCCGATGAGCTGAAAAATGCGATCGAGCAGTAAAGAAATGTTTCCAGGGTGGCGGTCTGAAGTTGCGTGCGCCTGTGTTTTCTTGCTGGCCTTGATCCCGATTCCGAGTTTTGTTTACGCGCAGCCTCAGGTGGACTGCCTACGAGAGATCAAGGCTGATCTGGCGCAGGGCTTCTTCGACGACGTTATTTTAAAATGTTACCAGGCCCTGAGCATGGATCCCCGTAATCCAGAAACGTATTATTATCTGGCAATCGCCTATTCAAAAAAAGGCGATTTTGCCCAACCTCTGAGGTATTACCAGCGTGCCATTGAGCGGAATCCACAGGATCCCCTGCTTTTGTGCGAACTCGGCTTGGTCTGGCAGCTTAAAGGGGAGGACGGTCGAGCGCTCGAATATTACCGTAAGGCGCTTATGCTTGATCCCCGCTGTATAGTTGCCTATCATGCCCTTGCAGAGATATACGGCAAAAAGGGGGACTATAGGAGGGATATCATCTATTCCAGGCGTGCGCTCGCGCTTAACCCTTCGGACGTCGATGTTTATTATGTCTTCAGGATACCCTATGTGCAGAAGGTTATCTATGAGGAAGCAAAAAAGAACTTTCTGAAAGCGATAGAGCTTGATCCGGGATTCATCAAGGCTTATTGGGCTCTGGGCGAGTTTTATTCAAAGATCGCCAAGATATACAGTAACGAAGCCCACTACGATCATGCGATTAAATGCTGGTACAGAATCATTCAGCTTAATCCTGCTGAACCGGGTGCCTATTTTATCCTCGGCGTGACCTTCCGGGAAAAGGGTATGACGGCAAAGGCCCGGGCATTTTTGCAAAAGGCGATCCAGTTAAAATACTACGATATATTCGGCGCTTACGCCAATCTGAAAGATGTATATTCCCAGGAGGGAAGGGAGGAAAATTTTATCCGATACCTCAAGAAGGTGCTTAAGCGAAACCCCGGGGATACAGAAGCGCGGTATTTTCTGGCAGAGATGTATCTATGCGGCGGTAAAACAGACGAAGCCAATGCCCAAGCCGAGGAATTACGCAGGTATGCGCGTCATGACCTGGCAGACCGTTTGAAAGGATTACGGCATGCAACTCCTTAAGGAGACCCTCTTTTGGTTGTGTCGGAACCGGATTAAAGCATATTTTGCCCTGCTCTTGGGATTGCTGCTCTACGTGTATTACCCTTCTTTTTTTCATCCTCCGCGTAGCGACTATTGGCCGGCGCTCTATTTTTTCTATCGTATCGATGCTATCGGGGGCCCTTTGAAATGGGCATGCCTGCTGGCGCACGATCCTTTGATCAACGTAACCTTCAGGCCACTCTCTTTTCTAATATCCTACGGCGAGCATCTTGTTTTCGGGAGCAATTATTTCCTTCCTCAGATCCTGAATTTCACTCTGTATTATCTTAGTATCTTTTTGCTCTATAAGACTGCGATGGTCTTTTCCCTGCGCAGGGGATTTGTGCTGGCGGTGCTTTTTCTTTTTGCTTTTCTTTTTTCCCACTTCGATATCGTTTGCTGGGGATTCCACTCTCACATCATATTGAGCTTCTGTCTTTTTCTGTGCGCTTTCCTGTTTTACGACCGCTACACCCGTTCAGGAAAAAGATGGATGTTGACGGGGACGGTCCTGTGTACCCTCTCCGGCATGCTGATGTATGAGGTTTTTTTCCTCTGGCCCCTGGCAATCGGCCTGCTCTATTATCTGAAGAAGATTTCCGGTGAGGAGGGCCTGCCTCCCTGCAAGGATACTCTCGCTACCGTCATAGTTATATATGCGGTCTATGCGGCTTTCTTTTTTGTTGACAGGATGTTCAAGTCTTTTCGGGGACCCAGCATCGGTTTAAGCCCGCTTTTTCTGTTTAACACCCTAGCACCGTCGGTATTTCTTATTTTTTTCAACATATTATATAACAACATATTGATTAATCTCCAGCCTCACCTCGCTCATCCCCTGTATACCGGAGACAACAATCTGAATATGAGCGGTTTGATCGCACGTATCAATGCGGACCTGGGGGTGGTGATCTTTGTCGGAGGCGCCGTTGTAATGATAGCCGTTTTTCTGTCGGCGGTCTGGCTGTACAAGAAACAGGATAAAAAACCGGCAGCCGCCTTTTTGTTCTTCGTTTACCTCCTGCTTGCGGAGCTTTTTATCCTCTTCTGGTTCAAATCGCTGGTTAATTCCGGAGTGTACAACCTTACGCAGTTCAGGTTCCAGTATATCCCCAACGCGTTTGTCTTATTAGCGTTTGTTTGTCTCACTCAGGTTTTTCTTGAGCAACGCGCTGTCCTGCGCGCCGTATGCGCGTTCCTGCTGGCAGCGGCCCTGGTGTTCAATATACACGCTTCCCGGCAGGGGGTTATGTTCCTTACGCGGGAACTCAGACCAGTCAAGGTGATTATCGCCAACATCAGCAGCGCCCTTGCCACGCAGAAGATCACCCGGGAGAAGAAGCTCTTTATCGACAGGGATATCGTCAAGAGATTGCCCACGCTGTGCTGGAATAATGAAATGGGGAAGCGCTGCATGCGCGGCACCTACGAATGGATTTTCCCTGCTTCTCAGATCGACTGTTTTTCCGGCAAGGAAGAGGCCTCCTGGGTGCTGGATCCCAAGACGCTGAAGATCAAAGCCAAAAGATAATATGCCACGAGCATTCGCATCCTGGTTAAAAATACACGCCTTTTCCATCCTCTTTTGCATCCTCGCCGCCCTGGCGGTATATTACCCCGTCCTTATAGGATATTGGGCGGTGAACGGTTCGGACGGATTAAACCTGCACCTTCCTCTTAATAGTCTGGCGGCCAGGTCTTTTTCGGCCGGTGCCTTCCCTTATTGGAACAGCCTGTTTAATCTTGGGCAGCCCGTGATCGACGGGACAATCGCCCCCTTTCACCCGGCGCTTATCCTTTATGCATTCTTCGGTCCTGCGCAGGCGCATACCTTTGAAGTGATCGCCGGGTTATTTATGACGCTCTTGGGCGCCTGGGTGTTTTTAAGTTCGCTGGGGCTAAAGAGGTTTGCGGTATCAGTCGGGACCATATGTTATGTTTTTTGCGGCCCTGTCTTTTTTTTGCATTCATATCATTTGGGGTTTACGGGGATCATGCTGCTTCCCTGGTGTTTATATTTTTTTCATCGGCATGATCAAACCCAATGTATGCGATGGCTTTGGCTTGCAGCTGCATGCCTTTTTATCGGCGCACAGGCAACGGATGCCGATACCGCCTTGTATCTCTATGCCGGGCTTATCATTGATAGGCTGGTGTGTGTGCCTTTGCATCGAAAAAAGGCCTATATCTTTACATGGCTTTCTGTTGTCTGTTTGTCTGCTTTGACAGGGCTTGCGGTCTATTTGCCCTTATATGAATGGCTTTCCAACAGCTCCCGGGCGTTCAAGAGCTCGGCAGGGATTTTGACGCCTTCAGCGGCGAACCTGCTAAGCGCTATATTCACCAACCACTGGTTGATTGATTTGCCTTACGATGTTTTTTATTTTTATCTCGGCCCTGCCTTTCTCTGGCTGATTGCCGCTTCCCGCCCGCAGGTTAGGGCGCGCCGCTATCAGGAGCGGTATCTCCTTTTTCTTTGTGTCATTCCGCTGTTTTACCTTGTTGTGCGCTTCTTGCAGCATTATTCTCCCGGCTGCATTGGGTCGCTGGATGCCTGGAGGAGTATGTTCGTATTTTGTCTGCCTTTGGCGATTTTCGCTGCCGAAGGCGCAGAGCGCCTCCTGAAGGCCGGCATTTTTGAGTTTTGTTTGACTCTTGTCTGCGCAGCTTTGAGCATAACCCTGGCCATGGTCTGTCTCAGGAAGGGTTTTGCTCCCGGCAGCATTGCGATGCTGGTGACCGCCTCCTCTGGGATGGTTATGGTCATCGCAGGGTGGAGCAAGACCCCTCTGCAGGTGCGCAGGGCAGGCATTGTCACGGCGCTTGGCGCAACCGTTTTTTTTGCCGCTTTTTCACGGACGAACATCATCCCTTCTTGTGCCTGGAATTCGGCGGTTTTGAATCTGACGGTCCAGCCGCCCTATCTTCAGTGCAGGACGTTTTTGCAGAACCTCGATTATTACCGCCGCCTGAACAGGAAGGGGGGAGAGGCAGGGGGTTCCTGGCGGGTGAGCCTCCTGGGAGGTACGGATAATACCACGGCACTTGCCGGCTTAAAGACCCTTCCTAATTATACGAGCGTCTACAACGGGCATTTCGAAGAGGTCCTGCGTAAGGACGGCCTGATTAAAAAGGAGAATGTGCACCCGTATTGGATGGCCTTAGGGAAGGCTGATGCCAGGCTCTTGAGTCTTTACGGTGTGCGCTTCTTGGTTTCGCTGCAAGACGATATCGTTCCGTCACCGTCTGACGGCTGGGTTGCCAGAAGTGACCTTTCCTGGCCGTCTCACCGCGTGTGGGAGAACATCCATTACGTCGGCCGCGCCTATCTGATATCTCCTTTGGGGCGCAGGCGCGGCGGGGTTGAGTTTCTGGAGGATTCTCACACCCGGGTTAGACTGAGGGTCACTGCCCGCCAAGGAGAGCAGCTGGTCCTGGCAGACCTTTATTATCCCGGGTGGGAGGTTATTGTAGGCGGCAAGAGCATACCCGCTCAAAGGTACCATGGATGCCTGCGTTCAGTGGTGCTTTCTGCCGGGGTGCACGATGTGATCTGGAGATACACTGCCAAGACGCAAAAAAAGGCGCTTTTATTTTCCGCCATAGCGTTCATCTTCCTTGCAGGAGAGCTTTGTTTTTTGAGTTTTGTAAGGCACAAAGGGCCTAAAGAGGAAGCCCGCGTATGATAAAAGAACGGTTAAGAGAGATCGGGTTATATAAGGCAGCCGTTATTTATGCGGTGGTGATCTGCGCGGTTTATTCCCCGGTGGTTTTCTATGGGAGGACCCTTTCTGCCGGTGCGCGCTATCCCTGGTTTGGATACTTCCCGCCGCAAAACGAAAAGGTCATGACCCGGGATTACCCTAATACCTTTAATGTGGACATTGCTTCTCCTGCCGCCTACGAAGAGCCGATAGACCTATTCATCGGCAACCAGCTAAGGAAAGGGATTTACCCTCTATGGAACCCATTTATTGCCTGCGGCTCGCTGTTACAGGAATCATTCAGTACGCGCGTGCTTTTTCCGTACCAGCTATTGCAGAACATCTTTCCGTGGTCAATGCGCGATTTTTTCCTACTCGGCAGGATCTTCCTGGCTGCAATAGGCGTTTTTATATACCTGATGATTTTCGGCGCATCATTTTATCCTGCGTTGACCGGAGGCGCCCTCTACGGGCTCAGCGGCGCAATGACCGTCTTTCTTACCTTGACCCAAATGAGCAATGTCGGCATGATGCTGCCGTATGCCCTTCTAGGGAGCGAGCTTGTAAACCGGCGGCAGAATATCCTCGCTGTGGCATGTTGCAGTGTAAGCCTTGCCCTGCTTATCCTGGCCGGGCAGCCTGAAACGGCTTTTTATGCGCTCGTTTTTATTTTCTTCTATTTCGTTGTAAGAACCCTCACTACTAAAAAAGAAGAATTAAGGAGCCTCCCGAGAAAATGTTTTGCTTTTACAGGGGCCGCTATTATCGCGCTTCTTATTTCTTCACCTTTTTTTGTCCCGTTTCTATTTAATAACCAGCACTACTTTTCTTTGCACCCTCCAGGGGGGACTCAGGGGATAAGCGGATTTACGCCTCCAGAAAATTTCGCCGCCATACTTTTGCCTGAGATGCTTAAGTGGCGTACCGAGACATACGGTTTTACCTATAATTACGGATGGGACAGGCTGGGGGGATATACCGGCATTGCCGGTCTTTTCCTTATCTTGGCGGCGTTTAAGACCCGTTGGTGGGGGAGGCGCAGCTTTTTGTTTTTTCTGGTTTTTACATCGCTTATCCTTTTTAAGAACGCCGGCGCCCCGTTTATAAACTGGATAGGCAAACTCCCGTTTTTCGACCAGGTGTGGACTCCCCGCTGGGCAGGCCCTGTCTGGAATCTTTCTTTTACTCTCTGCGCAGCCCTTGCGTTTCAAGCGATCCTGGAAACCCCGCGCCTGCCACGGCCAGAGGATATGCACCGGCACCCTCCCGTGAAATTCTTCCTCTTCGGTATGCTTTTGCTGCAGGTTATCATCGAAGCGGCTATTCTTTATACCGGAGTGCTTTTTAACCTCAACTATAGATTGAAGGGCTGGCTTTTGACTATGTCCATCAATTCGGGGTTTACGGTGACGCAACTATGGAATATGGTTTTCATCCTTCTCTGGATGACAGGGGTCATGCTGCTTTTTCTTCTCCACTGCAACAGGTTTTCTTCAGCCAGCCAGGCCTCTTGCCGGGCACGGCCGTGGAGCGGCCCTGCAGTCGTTTTTACGGCGATCATTATTTTAGGCAGTTGCATTTTTGTCAACACCTTGTTATGGAGTGTACTTACCGGTGGGCAGAATGAGATTGTCCGCCGGATGCATTTGAGCACCAAGCATCTTTTACAGGCATTTTGCATTTTTATGAGTGTTTTGATCATCGCACAGTCGATAAAGAAAATGCGGTTTTCTCCTTTTGCCGCCATTTTTTGTTTCCTGATTTTGGCCTGTCTTTTTAATTTTCAGGCTCAGGCGCAGCAGATCGCCGGAGCGCCGGTCAAAAGCATCTTCGCTATCACTGATAAGGACGTCTTTATTTCTTTCTTTGTGGCACTCTGGGAAGCGGTCGTGTTCGCTGTAGGCGTTGTCGTTGCGCTGGATATCCTCTGGCACCATCCCCCTGCTGATAAGAATATCTTTGCTCTTTTTCTCAGTTCGCTGGTTATCCTGGAAAGCATGTTCCATGTGACGATTGGATACGGCGAGCGGACGCGCATGCTACTGTTGGCGTGGTATCTCTGCGCCCTTTTGTTCCTCTCCGGCCGCTTTCACATGGCTGATACAGGATTTATTAAAAAGGGAGCGGCGATATTCTTTACCGGGTTGCTCGGCCTCGGGGCGCTGGGTATCCCCAGCATGCCGCAACGCTCACCGCTTTTTAACCAGGATTATTACAGGGAGCTTAACCTCCCGCAGTATGGCCGTATCATGGGCTTGAGGGGAGCGTTTTTCCCTAACGCGTCGTCTGCCTTGGGAGCTTACGATGTCCGTTCGATCGTAAGCCTTTCGATAGAACGTTTTCAGCTCTTCCAGGATTATTGCCTGCTCAGGAAGCCACAGGAGATATATAAGCGGTTGTGGTTTACGGGACTCATTGACGATTCCGGGAGCGGGAAGACGGACATCATCGGAAGCGTCAAGGAGCGGTATCATTTTTACGCATTGGCAGGGGTATCCAATTTCCTTTCCTATTCGTATGAGGATATCCCGCACACCAGGCTCATCCAGGAAGGAAACCTTAAGAACTATGAGAGCGTGATTGCGATGCCTCGCGTTTTTATCGTACATGAATGGTCGGCTGCTGATACTCCCCTTGCTTCTTTACGCTGGATGCTTGAGAATGCCTTTTTGCTCAATTCCCAGGCAGTTGTCGAAGGCAGGCCAGCATGTGAAGCAGACAGGGCTCAAAGCTCTCCATCAGGAGAAGCCCGCATAATCTCATACGGCCTGCATTCCGTGGTTATTGAGGCAGAGACGAGCGCTCCTGGGGTCCTGGTGTTGACCGACGTCTATCATCCCGATTGGAAAGTAACGCTGAATGGGAAACCCGCAGAGGTTTTTCCGGCTGACCTGTGTTTCCGGGGCGTTTTCCTTGCGCCGGGTAAGCACGAGGTTAAATTTACCTACCGTCCGGTGGTTTTTTATTACTGCGTTTTGATATCTTTATTGTCTTTCACTATCCTCACAATCTTGACCATACGTTCACTGAAGATTTATGCTCGCAGCGGGGGACTAAAAGATGAATAGGAAAGTCTGTTTCCGCGGATACGAGAAGATCCCCCCGGGGATTTTGCGGAGACTTTTTTTCAAGATGCTTGAGATCCGCAGGACAGAAGAGGTGATTGCAGAGCTTTATCCTGCCAAGGACATGCGTTGTCCGGTGCACCTGTGCGTCGGCCAGGAAGCAGTGCCGGCTGCAGTATCACTGGTCCTCAAGAAAAGGGATATTATTTTTGCCTCTCATCGTTCCCATGGATATTATATTGCCCAGGGCGGGAGCTTAAGCGGTCTTTTTGCCGAACTTTATGGAAAGCTCGGCGGTTGCACAAAGGGCAAAGGAGGCTCTCAGCATCTGGCTGCTCCAAAGGTAGGGCTTATTGGCAGTTCTGCGATTGTCGCCGGGACTATTCCTATTGCCGTGGGCGCGGCGTTGGCATTTGTTATGAAAAAAAGAAAGAGTGTGGTTGTGGCTGCTTTCGGCGACGGAGCTGCCGATCAGGGGGTATTTTACGAAAGCTTAAACTTCGCCGCTCTCAAGAATCTTCCGGTCATATTCGTCTGTGAAAATAACCGGTATGCCACGCATGCCCATCAGACACAGAGGCAGGCGAGGGACAATATTTTTGAGCGCGCCCGGGCCTTTGGCGTGCCGGGCGTGAGAATCGACGGTAACGACGTTGTAGAGGTGTACCGTTGTTTTCAGAATGCTGCCCGGCGTGCGCGCCGCGGAGGGGGCCCGACATTAATCGAATGCATGACTTACCGATGGCTTGAGCACGTCGGCCCGCATGATGACTGTGACCTTGGTTATCGCAGCAGGGCAGAGGTCCAGCGATGGAAAAGGCGTTGTCCTATTCGGATGTTCGGGGATTTCCTTGCGAAAAAGAAGATCATCAATGAGCGCCTTTTGAGGCGCAGCGCAGAGTGTATAGAGCGGCGCATACATAGCGCTGTGGCAAGAGCGCGGAAGAGCGCTTTTCCGGCGGCAGGAGAGCTTTGCAGCGATGTTTATTGCGATTAGTACATCTTAGCCATATGAGACAGAGGATCATAACCTTTAAAGAAGCCATCAGAGAAGCGCTCTATCAGTGTATGAGCCGGGACAAAAAAGTTTTTATTATGGGGTGCGGGACCACCTCCCCCGGCAGGATCTTCGGAAGCCTTCGCGGTATACCGGAACGGTTCGGAACAAACAGGGTCGTGGAGACACCGATCGCTGAAAACGGCATGACGGGTGTTGCCGTGGGCGCTGCGCTTATGGGGATGCATCCTGTACTGACGCATCAACGGATTGATTTTGCGCTTCTGTCAATGGATCAGCTAATTAATCATGCGGCAAAATGGAGTTATATGTTCGCAGGCGCGATGAATGTTCCGATTACCATCCGGGGGATAATTGGCAGGAGCTGGGGGCAGGGCGCGCAGCACTCCCAGAGCCTGCAGGCATTGTTTGCCCATGTGCCGGGGCTTAAGGTCGTGATGCCCGCTACCCCCTATGATGCCAAGGGCCTGTTGATCGCAAGTATCGCCGAGAAAAACCCGGTGATCTTCCTTGAGCACCGCCTGCTTTACGATATGCGCGGGTACGTACCGCAAGGACGTTATGCGATTCCTCTCGGTAAAGGGAGGCTCGTGCGTAAAGGAGGGGACGTTACGGTTGTGGCGGTTTCGTTGATGGTTGCGCATGCGTTTATCGCGGCAGAGCGCTTGAAGGAAGAATACGGTATCAATATTGAGATCATCGATCCCCGGTGCCTTAGGCCGCTTGACAAGGAGATTATCCTTAAGTCCCTGAAGAGGACAGGGAGGCTTATTGTCGCGGATACCGGTTGGAAGGAATGCGGCTTTTCCGCAGAGGTCGCCTCATTGGCAGCTGAAAGCGGCCAGCGTTGGCTAAAGGCACCTGTTAGACGTATCACTTTGCCTCCGGCACCTACCCCAACGAGTGCCTACCTGGAAAATTTTTACTACCCCGGCCCGCAAGACATTGTGGAAGCTACCTGTTGGTTCTTTAAAAGTAGGCACAGAAAATACAAGGGCATTATCGCAAAGAAACAGGTCGCGGCGCCTCTGAAGGAGGAAGCGCAGTTTACCGGCCCTTTTTAGGCCACAGAGAGAATCCGCTTTATGGATACAGTTGTAGTAATACCAACATATAATGAAGTCGATCACATCGAAGCGCTTATCAGGCGTATCAGGCAGCTTTATCCGGACTTTGATATTCTGATAGTTGACGATAACTCGCCGGATGGAACCGGAGAGTTAGCCGAGCGTATCGCCTCCACGGTAAACCAGGTAAAGGTCCTGCACCGCGCCAGAAAGAACGGTTTAGGCAGGGCCTATGTGCAGGGGTTTCAATACGTCCTTGCCTGTAATCCCCCATACAGCAAAATCATACAGATGGATGCGGATTTTTCTCACGACCCCGTTTACATCAAAGATCTGGTAAAGGCGGTTGATAACGCCCAGGTAAGCATCGGTACCCGTTACATGCCGGGAGGCGCGGTGCCGAACTGGAGGCTGAACCGGAGAGTTTTAAGCCTGTTTGCCAATTTTTTGGTCCGCGCGTGGCTGGGTATTCCTTTTAGGGACTGCACAAGCGGCTTCAGATGTTTCCGCAGGGAGGTCCTGGAGGGGATCAGGCTCGACACGATCCGGTCCAACGGATATTATTTTCAGATTGAAATGGCGTTATGCTGTCAGCGCCTTCATTATACTATCGCCGAGGTACCCATCCGTTTTGCCGAACGCAAGACCGGAAACACAAAACTCGGTTTTGCGGAGATCTGGGAGGCCTTCTGGATGGTGTTGTTTTTCCGTTTCTTTCGATAACAAAGCCTCGGATTAAAAGGTCCTTAGAACGCGCAGGGGTGTTTGGATCAGGTGAAGAAAGGATATCGTACTCTCATTGTTGTGCTTATCGCAGGGTTGGCGTTGAGGGTGTTTCGTCTGGGTACCCACGATTTCTGGCATGACGAAATATGCAGCATTGGGTTCGCTGGCGTCGGCCGTCTGATAGACAACCAACCGCTCTATTATCTATTTCTCCGCTTCTGGATAAAGTTTTTCGGGGTCTCGGAAACAGTCCTTCGGATTCCTTCCGTTTTTTTTAGTATTTTTTCCCTGGTTATCCTCTATGCATTGGGCCGCAGGATGTTCAATGAGCGGGTGGCGCTGTATGCAACCGCATTGATGGCTGTTTCGCCGTTTCAGTTGTGGTATGCCCAGGAAGCGCGTGCGTACAGCATGTTTCTGTGTTTTGCGCTCCTTTCAACGCTCTGCCTCAGGCAAACCCTCGACAAGAGCAGCGTGCGGACGTGGCTGGGTTTCGGGTTGTTTTCTCTTCTGGGAATGTTAACCAGTTATTTCTATGTTTTTATCTTCGCTGCGCACCTTACGCATATCTTTTTCCTGCGCGGATGGCGATCCGTACTTCCCTTTATTCTTACCCTGCTTTTGTTTTTCGCAGCTTATCTGCCCTTTCTGGAGAAGGCGCTGTTTATTTTTTATTATATTTCTGCCGGTTTCTGGTCAGAGGTGCCCCGCTTGAAGCATATCGGCATGACTTTGAGTAATCTTATCGTCGGTTATAACAGCACCATTTTTATTTCAACGGTAATTACCGCGGTTTCCTGTATTCTGCTGGCAATCTTTGCATTGGTAGGGTTCAAGGAGCGCAAGGGCCATAAAGATATACTGAGGTGCTTTTTTTATTTTTCCCTTCCTCTCGTTTTGGCCTTCCTCTTTTCGCGCTTATTTGTTCCGGTGTATATGGACAGGGGCCTTATCGCGATAACGCCGTTTTATTATCTTATTATAGCGTTTAGCATTACTTCCCTCAGGCGCGTCTTCCGGTATTTGGCAGTGATTGCTGTGTGCGCATCTCTTGTGGTTGGGGTGGTTAGTTATTATTGCGATTGGCTCAGCATTCCATACTGGAACGGCGGGATTTATATCAAAAGGCCGGTCAAGCCAGCGGTCTCTTTTCTAAAAAAGAATTTTTCAACCGGTGACAGTATTGCCTTTACTAACAACGCCGCTATGCTCCCTTTTAGTTTTTACGCCAGGGAGCCTTCCAGCCCATACAGCTTTTACCGGGTGAGCTTCAAAGGGGCGAGCAAGACCCTATCTTTTATGGACCAGAATTTTTATTCCTATATTCAGGGCAGAGAGACGCCACTTTATTATCTTTTTGATCCTGCCGTGCTTAACCGGAGTATCGGCAGAGGAGTTGAACCGTATCAGTGTAACATCCGCATCCAGGATGTTGCCAGCCTGAAGGCAAAGAGGATATGGGTTATCTGTTCGACATGGGAGCGTGACGGAAGGCTTGATGAGAATTCGGAGTCGGTAAAAAAGTGGATGGATAAAACATACCGCCTGCAGATGAGCAGGACGATAGACGGGATCGTCTTCTTGTGTTACCTGACGCACGGGTAGGTTTATGTGTTTTTTGGATAGGCCGCGCTCAACCCCAAGACTACCCACCAGACCGCAGATACTTCCGGAAGGAAGAAGCCGAAGCTGAAACAGTTATCGGTCAAGAACGCCGCGCCGGAAGCAATAAGCGCGCACAGAAGCCGGTCGCGTTGCGGACCCCGTAATTTTTCCCCCCCTTTTCTTAACGACCAGAAGATAAGCCAGAAGAGCGATAGTAAGCCTGCCAGCCCTGTTTCTGCCCATATCTGGAGAAACGAATTATGGGCATAGCGCGAGTACCGAAGATTAAAATTGCCGGGTCCGACGCCCGTCAGGGGAGAGCGTTTTATGATCTCCAAGGTCTCTTTCCAGTAATACACCCGCTTGGAAGCAGAATACGAAGGCGTAAGGTGTTCCTGGGTGCCTGTTGAACGCCAGATAAATATTGCTGCAGCCGCCACAAGCATGATCGCCGCAACCAGGAATAAGCGGGAAGGCTTGATTTTACCCCTGACCAGTCTATAGACCAGGAGCGCTACCGAAAGGGCACTTAGCGCACCCAAGGACCTGGTAAGGATCAGCGCCGCAAAGATTATAATGGTGCGCCAGAAGAATCCCCGGCTGTGCGTAAATGCAAGAGGCAGGAGCATGGCAAGGTATCCTCCCAGGATATTAGGGGTCACAAAAGGGAGAAAGGCCCTGCGTTGTCTTATATAGTCCATGGCGAATGAGCTTGCTTTATGGCCTTGCGCAATATAAGCTCCCAGATGTCTGAACCCAAAAAGATATTGGTAGACTGCCATGCCTGAGATAAGCACGGCAGCCCACACGAGCATCGACACTGTTTTATGTGCCTGAACGCGCGGAAGGGAAAAGGCGAAGACAAAAAGCATCGCACCGATCACGTACTGAAAGAGACTTTCCAGGGAGGCAGCTCTATCTCCGGCAAGGGCCGAGGTAACGATAAGACAAAACAACCAGCAGGCAAGGGGTAGCGGCAGGAGCCCGGCAGTCCCGGAGGTCTTTATGTGTCGTATCAGCCAGCAGGCAAGAAAAGAAAAAAGCAGGATGCTGAAGAAAAGGTGTTCATAGGGGAAAGCCAGCGACGCAATAAAAGGCCGCAGGCCTATTAAAAATATGATAACCGTTAGGATCATTATGATATAATTTTATGCGGAGAAAGAGATAATGTCAAATCAATTGGTATCCTTGATAATCGTTTACGCAGGTAAGTGCTGCCCCCCCGAGAAACTTCTTCTCTCCGTGCGCGCCCAGACGCACCTTCAGCGGGAAGTATTGCTCATCGATAACTCTCCGGCGGGAGATCTCGCCTTGCGTACAAAGGCACTGGATCCTGAGATATGCGTTTTAAAAGGGAAAGATCAGCAGGGGTATTGCCAGGCCCTCAATAAAGGCATTGCCGCTTCGCGGGGTGATTTTATCCTGTGTTTGAATGACGACGTTATCCTGGAGAATACCTTTTTGGAGCGCGCATTGACAGGGTTTTACGTTTCTCCAGAAATCGGGATGGTGAGCGGTAAGATACTGCGGCAGGACCTCAGGACCGTCGACAGCGCCGGGCTTTTTTTAAGCATCTGGCGTTCTCCCCTGGAGCGCGGCTACGGCACTCCGGATAAAGGCCAATACGACGAACCGGGGTATATCTTCGGAGTAAACGGAGCGGTTGCCTTTTACCGGCGCTCGATGCTTGAGCAGGTAAAGCTCAAGGAGGGGTATTTTGACCCTGATTTCGGGATTTTTTACGAGGATCTGGACCTGGCCTGGCGGGCCCAGAACAGCGGATGGAAGGCTTACTATGTTCCGTCGGCAATCGCCTATCATGTGCGGGGCGCAACCGTAAGAAAGAACAGCGGTATTGATAGGCCGATGGCCCGCCGCTACTTATCCGATCCGCTCTATGCCCGTCTTTTTAAGAACCGCTATTATACCATTATGCGAAATGAGAGGATCTGTGCTTTTTTGCTGCATCTTCCCTTTATGCTCTTTTATGATGGGGCGCTCTGGGCGCATCTTTTGTTTACCAGGCCGGCGCTGGCGTTAAAAGCCACCTTTAACTTAAAGGCTTGGCGGGGCTTTTTGCAGAAATTAAGATCAATCGCCTCGCAAAGAAGAAAAACAGCGCGCAAAATCCCCGCACAATCAAAAAACTCTTGACACCCGTAACTTATTGTGATAAAAAATAATGCGAAGATAAAAAATCTGAACTAAGCAAAGGACTAGTAAGAAAATTGTAGAATCACGATAGCGGTTGAAGGGCTCTAAAGTAAAAGAGCCCTTATTTTTTATATTCCACAATGAAGATCGTCGGGCTAACCTTTGACTTAAAGAGCGATTACGAGTTCAAGGCAGGTGATCCTCCGGATGCCAATGCCGAATTCGATCATCCCAGCACTATTGATGTGATTGCCAAGGCCATCGAATCTTGCGGTTTCAGGACCAAAAAGATCGGCAACGTCAACAGGCTTCTTGAGCAGATCAATAATCTGGGAGTGGACATTGTTTTTAATATCTCCGAAGGGGTCGAAGGCAGGAACCGCGAATCCCAGGTGCCTATGCTTCTCGAGATGGCTAACGTCCCTTTCGTTGGTTCCGATTCGCTCACTCTGGGGATTACACTCGATAAGATCATGGCCAAAAAGATCTTTATCGCCGACGGGATCCTCACCCCCAAGTTCTTCGAGATAAAGTCGGCCAGCGACTTAAGCAATACTGACCACTGCTCGTTCCCCATGATCGTCAAGCCCCGCTTTGAAGGGTCTTCTAAGGGCCTGACCGAAGCTTCGCGCGTGGAAAACATGGATGAGCTTTTTCGTCAGGCCGAATACATCCTCAATACCTATAAGCAGCCTGCCTTGGTGGAAGAGTTCATTTCCGGAGAAGAATTCACTGTCGCCATCATCGGCAACGATAACCCCGAGGTTTTTCCCGCGGTGCAGATACAGATCGAGGGGACCCTGCAGCTGGGAGAGCGCTTCTATACGAATGCGCACATCTCCTCGGGAACGCTCGAATACATATGCCCTGCCCCTATCGACAGCCGGATGCAAAAGATCCTGGCGGAATTGGCGCTGAAGACCTACCAAGCGGTTGAATGCCGCGATTTCGGAAGGATAGATTTCAGGGTTGACCGCAACGGCAATCCCTATGTACTTGAAATAAACCCCTTACCTTCGCTATCAACGGAAGATGTTTTTATGCTGGTTGCCAAGGCTGTAGGGGTCTCTTACGAAGAGATCATCGGCAGAATCCTGCATAGCGCATGCAAGCGTTATGGTCTTAACTAGAGAGATGAAGATCGCCCTGACCTACAACCTTAAAAAGAAAGACGAGAGTAAACCCCCCGATTACTTCTCCGAGTTCGATTCGGAGGAGACCATCAATGCCATTATGGCTGCCCTGCGCAAGAAAGGTCACAGCGTTGAGCCTGTCGATGTGGAATTTCCTAGCGCACTCTCTTATTTCATGAGGAACCGCGTTGATATGGTCTTTAACATCGCCGAAGGCAAAAGCGGCAAATTCCGCGAATCCGAAATACCCGCCGTATTGGATTACCTCAATATCCCTTACACGGGTTCTGGCACCTTCTCTCTTGCCCTTGCGTTAAATAAGGCCTTGACCAAAAAGATCCTGCGCGCCGAGAAAATCCCTACTCCCAATTTCCAGGTTTTCATTAAAGGAAACGAACCCCTAGACCCTTTGCTTAAATTTCCCCTTATCGTTAAGCCCAATAGGGAAGGCTCTGCCAAAGGCATTAACAGGACGAATGTCGTCGCAGATAAAAACGAGCTTTTTGCCAAGGTCAAGGAGACGATAGCCGCCTATAAACAGGAAGTTCTTGTTGAGGAGTTCATTGAAGGCAAGGAATTGACGGTCGGCATTCTTGAGAACGGTAAACCCTCCATACTGCCGATCCTGGAGATAGATTTTTCCGGGTGCACAAACAGCGGCGAATACTTTTACTCCTGGAGGATGAAGGAATTCCAGGGGAACCGGGAGATGGGGCTGGTGCCCACTTTTCATTGCCCGGCGCGCCTGGATGAGAAGACCGCCTCCCTGGTTAAAGATGCGGCCCTGCGTACCCACCGGGCCATCGGCTGCTTTGACATATCGCGCACCGATATACGCCTGGACAAAAATAATATTCCGTATGTCCTGGAGATAAATCCCTTGCCCGGCCTCAACCCCCGGGAGTCGAATTTCCCTCTTATGGCCTATGCCGCCGGGATGCAGTACGACGATCTCATTGAGGCAATATTGATAAGTGCCTCGGAAAGGAAAAGGCTGAATTGAATAACAATACCGCCGTAGAGCATCTAAAGGCAGCCCAGGAAGTCCCCGTTCAGTATAAACCGTCGAGAAAACAGCTTGATTACCAGCAATTTTCCCTTTATAAGGACGTCAACCCTTTGGATTGGGAGGATTGGCATTGGCAGATCAAGCACCGTATACGCACAAAAGAAGAACTTTCCCAGATCGTTACCTTGACTCCTGAGGAGGTCAGCGGTATTGAAAAGGCCAAAGGCAGACTTTCCATGGCAATCACCCCTTACTGGGCGACCCTGATGGATCCGGATGACCCTACCTGCCCAATCCGGCGCCAGGCAGTACCGGTAAAGGATGAATCGAGCGTCTCTCCCCATGAAATGACCGACCCCTGCGCCGAAGACAGGGATTCCCCCGTCCCTCACCTGGTTCATCGCTATCCGGACAGGGTCCTGCTCTTGGCGACAGAGCACTGCGCCATGTATTGCCGTCATTGCACCCGCAGGCGCCTGGTGGGGGAACACGAAGCTATCCAGGACGAACAGTCCCTGACGCGCTTTGATGCGGCAATCGACTATATAAAGCAGAATAAAAAGGTGCGCGACGTGCTTATCTCCGGAGGGGACCCGTTGATACTGGAAGACGAAGAGTTGGAAAGACTGATACAGAAGGTGCGCGCTATCTCTCATGTGGAGTTTTTGAGGCTCGGTACCCGTATCCCGGTCACTCTTCCGCAGCGCATAACAGAGAACCTGGTCACTATGCTCAAAAAATATTCTCCCTTGTGGATAAGCATACATTTTAACCATCCCAAGGAGATCACCAAGCGCTGCAAAATGGCCTGTGATATGCTTTCCGAGGCAGGGATTCCGCTGGGAAGCCAAACGGTGCTCTTGAAAGGCATTAATGATCGCCCCTATATCATGAAACGCCTTATGCAGGAACTTCTGCAGGTGAGGGTCAGGCCATACTATATATATCAGTGCGATCCCGTGCGGGGGACGCAGCATTTCCGCACCCCCGTTTCGGTCGGCATAAATATCATCGAAAAGATGCGGGGTCATACATCGGGGTATGCGGTTCCCACGTACGTCATTGACGGCCCCGGCGGGGGAGGCAAGATCCCCGTGGGCCCGAACTACGTCCTTTCGCAGGCAAAGGGCAAGTACGTATTACGCAATTATAAGGGCAAGATCTATACGTACCTGGAATGATGCTTTACCCTTGACCATCCTTCCGCAACGGTATATAATCCTAACGAAACCCTTCTTTAATAAATCCTTCGCATAAGGAGCGTTCATCCAATGGAGGCCACAATGAAACGCAATGTTATCCTTTTGGGGCATGCGCAGGCGGGTAAAACCACTCTTTCGGAGAGCCTCTTATTTTTTTGTAAGGCAACCTCGCGAAAAGGCCGTATCGAGGACGGCACCACGGTCAGCGATTACGGTTTTGACGAGATCGAACGCAAAAACTCCATAAACTTAAGCCTCCTTTTCTGCGACTACAAAGATCACCGCATCAACATTATTGACGTGCCCGGCTACGCCGATTTCTTCGGGGAGACGATCTCCGGGGTGCGTGCCGCAGACTGCGGCATTATCGTCGTTGATGCCGCCGGAGGCGTCGAGGTCGGCACGGAACGCGCCTGGCAGATACTCGAAGAAGAAGGCCTGCCGTGCATCTTCTTCATTAATAAGCTTGATAAGGATGGCGCTGATGCCGCAAAGGCGCTCGCCGATATACAGAGCAAGCTTTCCAGGCGGGCGCTGCCGGTTGGCCAGATTGATTCCCCTGATCTGGTGGAAGCCATTGCAGAAAGCGACGATTCCCTCCTTGAAAAATATCTGGAAGGAAAACAACTGACAACCGAAGAGCTCAAAAAAGGCCTGACCCAGGCTGTTATCAAACGCAAGGCATTCCCGGTACTCTCGGGTTCGGCGGTAACGGATAAGGGGACGCCTGAGCTCCTTGAGACGATTCTACAGTACGCCCCTAATCCATTGCAGCGCCCGCAGGTAAAGGCTATGGACCCGGCAAACCCCCAGAAAGAGAAGCCGCTTACCTTGCGGGAAGACGGTTCGCTGGCAGCTTTCGTGTTCAAGAGTATTTCCGATCCCTATGTCGGGCAGCTGACCCTGATGCGTATCTTTAACGGTATGCTTGCTTCCAATACCGGTTTCTATAATGCCTCCAAGCAGGTCAAAGAGAGGATCGGCCAGATATTCGTGCTTCAGGGTAAGGAGCAGCGTCCGGTTGAAGTCGCTTCATGCGGGGATATTGTAGCGATCGCCAAGCTCAAAGAGACCGGGATCTCCGATTCCCTGTGTGACGAGAAGGAACAGGTCCTTTTTGAACCGGTGGTGTTTCCTGAGCCTTCCATCTCGGCATCGGTAAAGCCGAAATCCAGGCATGACGAAGAAAAGATATCGATTGCGCTTTCCAAGCTCGCTTCTGAAGACCCGACGTTCAAATTCAGCCACGACCCGCAGACCAAAGAGCTGATCATTTCCGGATCGGGAGACCTGCACCTTGAGATGATGGTAGGGAGGATGAAAAAAAGGTTTAACGTGGAAGTAGAGCTTGGCGTGCCGAAGGTCTCGTATAAGGAGACGATAACCAAGAGCGCCAGGGTACAGGGGAAGTTCAAACGCCAATCCGGAGGCCGCGGCCAGTACGGAGACTGCTGGATAGAAATAGAGCCCTTAGAGAGGGGCAAGGGTTTTGAGTTCGTCGATAAGATCGTGGGAGGGGCGATTCCCCGTAACTATATCCCGTCCGTTGAAAAAGGCGTTGTGCAGGCGATGTCCGAAGGGGCGATTGCCGGTTATCCGATCGTGGACCTGCGCGTGACTCTGGTAGACGGCTCCTATCATGAAGTTGATTCTTCCGACATGGCATTTCAGATAGCTGGCGCCATGGCGCTGAGAAAGGCAGTGGCAGAAGCAGGGCCGGTATTACTTGAGCCGATCATGGATGTGGAAATTACCATCCCGGAGGATTTCCTGGGGGCCATTTCCGGAGACGTCAATTCCCGCCGGGGGCACATCGTCGGCATGGAGGCCTCTGGCAGGCGCCAGGTAGTCAAGGCCCAGGTCCCGATCGCCGAAATGTTCAAATATGCCAATGACCTGCGTTCTTTGACCGGAGGGAGAGGCACCTATACCATGCGCTTTTCTCATTACGCGGAAGTCCCGCATAAGATTGCCTCAGGTATCATCAGCCAGTACCAGGCTACCAAGAAACCCGAAGAGCAATAAACATCCGTAACCCGCAGAGGGGAAGAGCCGTATATGAAAATAGCGATTATTAATGTGCCTGAGATAACGCTGGGAAAGCGCAATGTGAGAGACGTGCGCCTTGACGAAGTGGATAAGATAGTCAAGGCAAAGAAAAAGACATATATACAGGTTGAAACTATTGGTGAAGCCGCGGCTTTTGAAGCTGATGTGATAATTGTTTCCGATGAATCCGCCGCCGATCTTATTCTGCGAGACCTGGAGTTTGTGGAAACACGCTTGAGCCGCGCTACCGGAGACCAGGAGAAAGCGCTTCTGACAAAGCTCAAAAGCGCCCTGGAAAAAGAGGAGTTTATCTTTCGTTGCGGCCTAAGCGATGAGGAGAAAAAAGGGCTCGCCGGTTACAGCCTTTTGACGGCGCGTCCGGTGGTTGCGGCACAAAAGGATGAGCTGGAGAACCAGGATTCCTTATTCGCCAGGGCGATCAAAGAAGGCGGCTATTTAAGTTTTTTTACCGCCGGAGAAAAAGAAACCAGGGCATGGCTTATCCCCGGGGGCACGACCGCCTGGGAAGCAGCCGGCGTTATACATTCCGATATCCAGCGGGGTTTTATCAGGGCAGAGATCATAAGTTTTGCCGACTTTATCCAGTGCGGAGGGGAAACTCAGGCAAAACAGGCTGGGAAGCTGCGCCTTGAGCCGAAAGATTACCTGATGCAGGATTGTGACCTCGCCAACTTCCGTTTTAACAAATAGCATACCGATTGAAGGAGCAGGTGATGATAAAGATCAAACGCGCCATCCTGAGCGTAACGGATAAGACCGGCATCGTGGATCTGGCCCGGGCGCTCAAGCAATACGGAGTGGAGATCCTTTCTACCGGCGGGACCGCTAAGGTGCTGCGGGATAACGGCATTGCGGTCACCGAGGTTTCCGATTATACCGGGTTTCCCGAGATGATGGACGGGAGGGTGAAGACCCTGCATCCCAAGATCCACGGAGGGCTCCTGGCGTTAAGGGATAACCAAGACCATATGCAGAAGGCCCGGGAGCACGGTATCGGGCTTATCGATATGGTCGTCGTCAACCTGTATCCTTTCCAGCAGGTGATTCAAAAACAGGGGGTGACTCTTCCCGAGGCAATCGAGAATATCGATATCGGAGGGCCCTCGATGCTGCGTTCGGCGGCAAAAAACAACCGTTCGGTCGCCGTGGTGTGCAGCCCCGCATTCTATCCGGGGATCATCAAAGAGCTTGAGCGCAACGATGGAGGCCTTTCGCAAGAGACGCTCTTTAAGCTGGCCGCCGCAGCCTTTGATCTTACCTGGCGTTATGACCAAGCGATCTGGCGTTACTTAAGCGGCCTGGAAGCATCCTCGGCAGGGCAGAGAACCGAGCTTTCTTCCGAGGTGACTCTGTTGCTGGAAAAGGTCCAGGACCTGCGTTACGGGGAGAATCCTCATCAACAGGGGGCATTTTACCGTTTCAAGGGGTCTGAGGCAGGATTGGCCTCTATGAAACAGCTCTCCGGCAAAGAGCTTTCTTTCAACAATATTCTCGATGTGCAGGCTGCGGTGGGGCTTGTCAGGGAATTCAAGCTCCCGGCAGTCGTATTTATAAAACACAATAATCCCTGCGGTTGCTCCGAGAATAACGACCTGCTCAAGGCTTACCGGGATGCCTGGAATTGCGACCGCCTTTCTGCTTTCGGAGGCATCGTCAGCGTCAACCGTAAGATCACCCTGCTTCTTGCGCGCCAGATAGAAAAGAGCGGCTTTTTGGAATGTATTGTTTCTCCTGGATTTGACCCTGAGGCGCTTGAGCTCCTTAAGAAAAAGAAGAACCTCAGGCTCCTGGAGCTTCCTGCATTCAACGGTACGGCACAGGGAGAATATGATTTAAAAAAGGTAAGCGGAGGGATACTATTACAGGATGAAGATGCCCTGACACTTGATGAGGCCAACTTGAGGGTAGTCACAAAAAAGAAGCCCACCAAACAGCAGCTTGCGTCATTGCTCTTTGCCTGGAAGGTAGCCAAACATACCAAATCAAACGCCATTATTCTGGCACGCGGCACCCGCACGGTGGGTATCGGCGCGGGCCAGATGTCCCGGGTTGACTCGGTATATATCGCTACTAAAAAAGCAGGTTCGCTCGCCGCAGGCTCGGTGCTCGCCTCCGACGCCTTTTTTCCTAAGGATGATGCTATCAGGCTTGCCGCAAGGCATAAGATCAAAGCGATCATCCAGCCAGGCGGTTCGATAGCGGATAAAGAGATAATCCAGGCGGCGGATAAATTTAAGATAGCGATGGTAACTACCGGGATAAGGCATTTCAGGCATTAAGAAGTTTGTGCCTCCGCAGAATGACTTTTCGCGAAGCACGCAGGTATCTGGAATCTTTCGTTAATTACGAGAAGGTAATCGTTTGGCCGTATAAAGAATCCCTGAAACTTGAGCGTTTCAGGGATTTTCTTTCGACAATCGGAGATCCTCAAACAAATCGTGCCTGCATCCATGTGGCCGGTTCAAAAGGCAAAGGCTCCACCTGTGCGTTTATCGCCTCCATTCTGCAGGCAGCCGGCTTTAAGACCGGCCTTTATACTTCTCCTCATCTTTCTGACCTGCGCGAGAGGATCAGGGTGCTTGTGCCAGGCAAGGCAAACACGGGGACAGCTACGGGTGCCTTTGCGGGGATGATTCCAAAGCGCTCCTTGGCTTTATTGGTGCAGAAGCTTAAGCCGGCTATCGAACGTTACAATAAAACTTCTGTTTACGGCCCGCTGTCTTTTTTTGAAGTTTATACGGCCTTGGCGTTTGAGTATTTTAAGGCGCAAAATACGGATCTAGCGGTCCTTGAGACCGGTTTAGGCGGCAGGCTCGATGCCACCAACGTCGCCAGGCCACTTGTTGCAGTTATCACCCCCATAAGTTATGAACATACCGATAAGCTCGGTAATACCTTAAGCCAGATCGCTTCGGAGAAAGCCGGGATCATCAAAAAAGGGATCGGAATCGTAATTTCTGCTCCCCAGGCAAGAGAGGCCATGGAGGTTATAAGAAACAGGTGTGTTTCTTTCGGCATACCTTTGTATGTACTGGGATCGACCATACCTTATGCCTATAAAGATGGGAGGCTGGATGTCGGCGCGGTATTTTCTGATTATAAAGGCCTGAAAGTCCCGTTGCTCGGCAGGCATCAGGCGGTGAACGCTGCGGTTGCCGTGTCAGCGGTCGATTCACTGAAATGTTTCGGCATCACGGCCGCTCAAAGGGCAGTCCGGCAGGGCCTGACCCGTACAGTGTGGCCAGGCAGGTGCGAGATTGTCAGGAGGCGTCCTTTGGTCGTGCTTGACGGAGCTCAAAACAGGGCGTCGTTTAGAGCGCTGAAGGATACGGTATTGAGCTTATTTGCCGGAAAAAAAGTATTCATGATACTGGGTGTTTCAAAAGATAAAGATATCCCGGGCATCTGCACGGAGGCGGCTGGTTTTGCGGATGAGCTCATCCTCACGAAATCTTCCAATCCGCGCGCGGCAACACCGGGAGCATTGGCGGCGTATTTTGAAAAAAAGAAAGTTTTGTATCAGACGGAGAGCGTCAAGGAAGCCATGAGATTAGCGTTTACCAGGGCAGGCAAGGATGATTTGATCCTGGTGTGCGGGTCACTTTTTTTGGTTGGAGAATTCAGGGATGAATACCTATAGCACAGATGACACTATCGCTGCCATTGCAACCCCACCGGGAGAATCTGGTATCGGTATCGTACGCATAAGCGGCAGGGATGCCTTGACAATAGCAGAGAAGATTTTTTTCGGTAAAAAAGGCGGCAGGGTCAGAGACTTTGCATCTCATACGCTGCATTACGGCTGGATTGTAGAAGATCCGTCGGTCCTTACAGAGAATCCGCCTGCAGAGTTTGTCGATGAGGTTATCCTGACCGTAATGCGCGCTCCGAAAAGCTACACCAGGGAGGATACGGTTGAGATCAATTGCCACGGCGGTATCATCGCCTTAAGGAATGTGCTGGACCTCTTGCTGCATAAAGGCTGCCGACTTGCCGAACCAGGAGAGTTTACCTGCAGGGCGTTTTTGAACGGGAGGATTGACCTTACACAGTCAGAGGCGGTCCTGGATATCATCAGGGCCAAGACCGATGCTGCGCTTAAGGCAGGCACGCGCCAGTTAGGGGGAATACTTTCCAGGCGCCTCCATTCTATCAGGCAGGTTTTGATCGGGGTCCTCGCTAATCTCGAGGCGCATATCGATTTTCCCGACGAGGAGATCGGCGCCCTGAACGTCCCCCAGGCGGCCGCCGCGCTCGATGCGGCATATGAGCAGATCCAGAGGCTTAAGGAAAGTCTGGCGCGCGGGAAGATCCTGCGGGAGGGAGTACGCGTGGCTATCTGCGGAAAGCCCAATGTCGGGAAATCGTCATTTCTAAACGCCCTTCTTAAGGAGGAGCGTTCGATTGTCACTCCTCTGGCAGGCACTACCCGGGATACGATAGAGGAAGTTATCGACATCAAAGGTATTCCGGTCAGGATCGCCGATACCGCCGGGATAATCGAGCCGCGCAATCTCATCGAACGCAAGGCAGTTTCCCGGTCCAGACGGTATATAGAGGACGCGGATATCGTGCTTCTTGTTTTTGATGCAAGCCGGAGCTTAGGCCCCCAGGACAGAGCCCTCATAAGGGCGCTCAGGCGCAAGAACGTAATTGCCGTCCTCAACAAGATTGACCTCAGGCAGCGCCTGAAAAAACATAACATCGTGAAGCACTTTGGGGTAATGGTTGAAATCTCCGCCAAAAAACTCATCAACATTCATGGCGTGGAAGATGCGATCGCCCAATTCGTATATAAAGGGAGATTGCCTCCGGCTGAATCTGGCCTTACCGTCAGCCTCAGGCACGAGGAGCGCCTTAATAAAGCCCAAAAACTTATTGCAGAAGCGCGTAAATCAATGGATAATGACTTATCGAATGCCGAATTCGTGGCTCAGGATATCAGGGATGCGTTGCAGTGCCTGGATGAATTGCTCGGAAAACGCTTTTCCGAGGATTTGCTCGATCGGATCTTTAAGGAGTTTTGCGTCGGGAAATAGGAGCTGAGATGGACGAGAAAAGGATCGTTAAGGCAGTACGCGAAATTTTGATAGCCATTGGCGAGAACCCGAAACGAAAGGACCTTGCCGATACGCCTCAGCGCGTTGCGGAGATGTATAAGGAGATTTTTTCAGGGCTACATCAGGACCCTGATAAGGAACTGGAGGTCATACTCGATCAGAAGCATCAGGAGATCGTATTGCTTAAAGGCATACCTATCTATAGTGTCTGCGAACACCATCTTTTGCCGTTTATCGGCAGGGCACATATTGCTTATATACCGAAGGACGGCCGCGTGACCGGCTTAAGCAAGCTGGTGAGGGTCATTGACATACTTGCCAGGCGCCTCCAGGTCCAGGAAAGGCTGACTACCCAGGTTGCTGATATCATTATGCGCAAACTCAGGCCCCAAGGTTGCATGGTTATCCTTGAGGCGGAGCATTTGTGTATGTCCATGCGGGGAGTAAAGAGGCCAGGTACTCTGACCGTAACTTCGGCGGTGAGGGGTATTTTTCAGGAAAACGAAAAGACACGTTCCGAGGCCCTGGCTTTAATAAAAACATGAGCCCATGGTTACTATAGAAAAAAGGAAAGAGCGCAGGATTAAGATCGGAATCCCGGCGCAGATTGCTTATCGAGGAACAATCTTGGAAGGCCGTACGGTCAACATTAGCAGGCTCGGGGCTTTTATTGAATTAACAAACCAGATACCCGCTGGCGCATCCATTGCATTGACGCTGGAGATACCCCGTTACTGCCCCTACCCTTCCCGGTGCGGTCCGGTGCAGTGTAACGGTAGCGTGTTCAGGTCGTATGAGGCGAATGAAAACGGCCGCTACGGAGCGGGAATCTTTTTTACTGAATTCAACAGCCAGGACCACAAGGAAAGGCTGTCGAACTATATTGATTTTCTCATTCAGCAGGAGACGCAGAGCGTCAATAAGGGCATTAAGGCCTGGAGGCACAAGCGGGAGATTATGCACAGGAAGAAAACGCCGTTGCAGGAGACAAGGGAACAAAAGGCTGATTTCCAGGCGGAGGCCCTGATGCTACTGGGAAAGATAAAGGAAAAGCTGGACGAGATTTACCGGCTTCTAAAGCCTCCGGCATAACGCAGCATAAGAGGCAGTTCTGTTTTCAGGGACCGTGGTTATGGTCAGGATATACGCGGGCACAACGCTGTTAGAGGGTGAAGATTTGTATTGAAAAATAACCTGCGTAACAGTAGAATATGTATCTAACCAGGTTAGAACAAGGCGTACAACATGGAAGAACAGGATTCCTCTCTCCAAGGAAGCGAAAGAAGGCGATTTAAGCGCGCGCGGGTAAGCTTGACCGTGGTTTACCGCGTGAATGAGCCTTTGTCCGCGCGCATGCTCACTTCCGACAAAGAAGTGCAGGCAACGGTTATCGACCTGAGCGAAGGGGGTATGGCGGTTATAACTAATTACCCCATCACTAGCGGCACCGTGCTTCTGATACGCTTTACCCTCTTTCGGGTGGATAAGGATGACGTCAGTTTTTACGGGCCGGTAGAGATCACCGGAGAAGTTCGGTATAATATCCTTCTTGATAAAGACCAGTATCGGCTTGGCATCGAGTTCGTGAAGATTGACGAACAGGACAGGCGCGAGATAGTCAATTTCGTCAATACGGCGATGAACATTCATAAGCCTCCTCAGGCAACCTAGCGCGTTGTGATACCAGCGTTTGCCCGGCATATCCGTACGCCATTCTCTCAAAACAACTTCCCTGATCAACCGAAAGAAAACCCGCTGTTTTCACACATAATCTTTGCGGCGCTATTTTTGATAGGCGCCTCTTTTTTGGTTTACCTCAACACCCTGGATAACGGGTTTATTTCTGACGACATCCCTGCTATCATCCGTAACCCCTTACTGGTGCATCCCGCGCGTTTCTGGCGCGATCCTTCCATGCTCTCGGTCTCCCTGAATTTCCTTTTAGCAGGGAAAGACGCATTTGTTTACCATCTCACCAATGTGCTCCTCCATGCCGTCAACAGCGTTCTGGTTTTTTTTGTTCTGCGCCTTCTTTTCTCAAAGATTCCCAGTTTCCTGGGGGCATTGGTGTTTGCGCTCCATCCCGTACACACCGAGGCTGTTGCCTGGATATCAGGGAGGCCGTATCTTTTTATTTCGCTGTTTTTTTTGTTAAACTTTCTTGTTTATCACGCTGCGACTAAACAACGACGTCTGCGCGCCGGGGTATACCTGTTCTCGCTTGTATTATTCGCTTACCTCGCGCTGAATTCATTCGGGTATTACCTCTTGTTTCCCGCCTTTATTATCCTGGTCGATGTTTCCTTGGGCAGGGCGCGTCGCTGCTGGAAGTTTTGGCTTCCCTATGTTGCCCTTACATGCCTGAAGCTTTCCTTTGTGCGCATGCCTTTATTGTATCGCATTGATTCCCTTGCCGAGCCGACAGGGAATTTACCAGCCTGGAACGATCCCCTTTTGACCGCCGCACACTCATTTTTTTCGAACCTCTCAGTAGTGTTCTGGCCGGCGAACTTAAGCCTCTATCATGAAACCGCGCGCGCAAGCCAGGCGGCCCTGGCGATTGAAGTCGCCCTTTTTATAGCGCTTGTTGCGTTCATGCCTCTTTTGTTCAGGAAAGCAAAACCGCTCTTTGCCGGCCTTGTGCTCTTTATCCTTTTTCTGTTGCCCACCTTCAGCCCCCTAGCTATCTGTTGTTTAGTTGCGGAACGCTACCTCTATCTTCCGTCTCTGTTGTTCAGCATCTGCTTTGCCTTTGCGTATGAAAGGTATGCGCTGCGCACTGCCTTATCTGCGCGTATCTTTCTGTTTTTCTTTCTGGCTGCCGTTGTTGCCTTAGCATCCCGCACTATCGTGCGCAATAACGACTGGCAGGACGAGAAGAGTTTCTGGAGAGCTACGTTTAAGGCATCGCCGGAAAATCCTCGGGTCCTGGCAAGAATGGGGGATTTATATAGGCAGGAGGGGAGGATTGAAGATGCGGTGGCATCCTTTAAAAAGGCGCTTGCCATAACTCCGTACGATGCCTTGATCTACAACAATCTCGGTGTAACCTACGCGCAAGCCGGCAAGCATGCAGAAGCTGCCGCTGCCTACCAGAAGGCCACAGAGCTTAATCCCGGTCTTGCCGAGGCGTATTTTAATCTGGGGAACCTCTATATGGCTTCCGGCAGGCCGCACGATGCCGTACGTGCTTACAAACAGTCCATAGAGACAAATCCTTATTTAGCCGAGGCATATGTGAATATGGGGGCTGTTTATGCTAACGAAGGAAACTACCAGGAGGCAATCCAGAGTTACCGGAAAGCGCTGGAGATTTTTCCCGGGCATGCGGTTGCGCACGCAAACTTAAGCGTTGCCTATTATGAAACCGGAGAGTATAGTCTGGCCCAGGAACATTCCCGGCAGGCTCAAAGCTCAGGTTACCGGATTGATCCTGGGTTTGCCAATAGACTTGCCGCTGCCCTTGACGGCAGCTCGGATCAGCATATAAAATAATGGCAGGCATGTGAGCAGAATGACCGAGGAACTCTTTTTGTCTTAGGAGAAAAAATGGGGGAAACAGAGCAGGGGGTTAAAGAGATATTGCGATTACGCCAGAGGCTTTTCTTTTTTACGGTAACCTCTGCATGTCTTTTTGCGTTAGTCGTGGCGCTGCTTTTTTCCTTGATAAGGGAGAGGCAGAAAGACAGGGATTACACGAGGACTTTCCAGCAGTCAAGGACCGCCCCTCAATACCATGAGATCAAGATGCTTATCAACCGGCTCGAATATTCTGGCCTTGAGGACCTTATGCGGCCGGAGGTAAGTCTGAGCATAGATTTTTCCTCTAAGACCTGGACGGCGCACAATATCCATCGTTTTGACAAAGAGGGGAAGGTTGTGCTTGCCAAGGGGCGTTACGGCCTTTGCGGCGATTTGGCCGCGTATGTCTCCCAGAAGATCAAACCTCTCCTGCGGGGTTCTTACCGCATAGAGTCCTGCCGCGCTTCCCAGTCAGGATATTTCCTCGGGCCAGACGCATCGCACATCGTGCTTTTTATTTTCAAACAGCAGATGCTGGGGGAAGAACTTTATATCCTTGACCCTACGTTCGATAAATACGGGACCATGGACGATTTTGACGATTATCTTTTTCTGGAACCGCTGGAAGAGCTGAAGTTCGTAAAAGAGCGCAGCCCGGATGAAACCTTTAAGGTCGGCAGGGCCACGCCCCTTATCATCAGGAATGATTTTTTGATCAGCCTGCTTGTGGACGAACAAGGCGGCGTTTTTGACCAGAATAATTTTATTCTTACCCTGGCCGCAACCCGTCGCTTTAAATTTGCCGGGCGTTACATCTTAGCGCTGCGGAAGATAAACGGACAGGTCGAAATAATGGAAAACAGGCATTTAGCCAGCAAGCTGCTAAGCAAAGAAGATTACGCCCGTCTTAAAAACAGGGTAATGGAACTGTTCGGGGCTCTCTAAAGGAGCCTTTAAACATAGGGTGTGCGATGCCGTCAGTTATGGGCTTGAAACAGAAAGTTTTCTTGGTGGCCTTTGGGTTGCTGTTGAGCTTGGCGATGCTTGAGGCGGGTTTGCGTATTGCCGGCTCAGTAATCCTCATCGCTCAGGAGCACCGCAACAGCCTTGCCTTACGGAAAAAGAATACCTACCGAATAATATGCGTTGGTGAATCAACCACACAAGGGCATTACCCTTCATTCCTGCAGAAGGCCCTCAACCGCCGCAATATCGGCATTGCCTTCAGCGTCATAGATAAAGGCGTAGCCGGCACCAATACTAGCATGATCCTTTCGCAGATCGAAGGATATTTAAAGGAGTATCATCCCGATATGGTGGTAGCGATGATGGGAATCAATGACCAGGGGTCGCACCTGCCACACGAAGAGATAACCCTATCACCCGCAGTACGTTTTGTGCGCCAGCTGCGGGTGTATAAGTTACTAAGGCTTCTGCAGCTACATGTCTCTGCGCGGAGCGATAAAAAAGATCCGCGGTCCGGCACCGCTCAACCGTCTGCCTCTGCCCCTGTTTTTGACGATGACCTGAAGAACAAAGACTCAGGCGAATGCCTGGCAATAGCCAGGCAATATAATCTGCAGGGTGACCTTGCGCGCGCTGAGCGTGCCTATAAGAAGGCGCTTGAGCTTGATCCGGGAAACGACAGGCCGTATGTGGAGCTGGCATGGTTTTACCATCAGCAGGGATCTTATATCCAGGCAGAAGCTTTATTCAGGAAGGCGGCTGAAATTAATCCCCTGAATGCCGATGCCCAGCTGGGGATGGGGTGGTTTTGTAAGTTACAGGGTGACAGCGAGGGCGCGCAACGTTTTTTCAGTAAAGCTATTAAGATTAACCCTGAACACGCAGGGGCATTGCGCGAACTGAGTGTCTTACATTGGTTTAAAGGTGAATATGATACAGCAATCGATTTGCTGGAAAGAGCCAGGAAACAGAAGCCCGATAATCTGGATATCTTGAACGAACTGGCCTTCTCCTACAGAACCAAAGGAGATTACGCAAAAGCAGAGAAGGTATATAAACAAGCCTTGAGGATAGACCCTTCCAGCGCAAGGCTGTTTACGGAACTCGGCTTTCTGTATCGCGAGCAATTGCGCTACCGGGATATGGAGGAGTTGTTTAAGACCGCCCTTCGTCATAATCCGGACAAGGATTGGGTATACGGCGCGCTGGCGTCGCTATACGAGGAGACAGGGCGCAAAGAGCTTGCGCGGCAATATGCTCGCAGAGCTGATTTGCTGCGTTTACAGCGGGCAAGGAGCGATACGGTTGAGAATTACCGGTCGCTTAAGAGAATACTCGATAGGCATGGGGTAAGGCTGGTATGCGTTCAATACCCGATGAGGAATCTGGCGTCCCTGAAGGCGCTCTTTGAAGATACCTCTGGCCTTATTTTCGTGGATAATGAAAAATCATTTAAGGATGCGGTGGCGCGCAACGGAAGAGACCGCTATTTTCTCGATATGTTCGGAGGAGATTTCGGCCATTGCACTGACGAAGGAAATACGCTTTTGGCCGAGAATATCGCCCGCGCCATAGTGACGGAGGTCTTTCAAAGGAAAGGGGACTAAGGTGCTGCTTACCAATATTGAATCCGTACCCGGAAAACGGATAGTTGAACACTTAGGGGGGAACCCCCGATTTCTACGAAAAGATGGCAGCAAAAGACAAGAGGCCGGGAATTTTTTATCTCTTTGCAAGCCACCCCTACCAGAAAAAGGGTATTAAACCTTAAGTCGCAGATAGTGGGCAGAAAGATGCCCCTGGGGGAGAGGTCATCGTTTTTGTTTATCCTCCGGCAGACGGTAAACCGCCCGACTGAAGAGACGCTGTTCGAGGAGGCGCTCATCTTTCTGAAGCAGGAGGCCCAGGAAGCGCCTTTTTAAGGACCTTTCGGCAGGAAGATAAAGATGTTCCGCCCTCCCGCTGTGCATATTCCCGTAAGGCTCAGAACGAAGCTCTACCTGATCCTTTTGGGCATTTTTTTGTCCTTCCTAATCCTGGAGGTGTTGCTGCGGGCAGGGGGTTTTGCGCTTTTAGCGGTAAGAGAATACAAAAACCTGAAGGCGGCAAAGCAAAAGGGCGTATACCGCATCATGTGCGTCGGAGAGTCCACCACGCAAGACCAGTACCCGCCCTTTCTCAGTGAGATTCTGAATGAACGCGGTGGAAATAAAAGGTTTGCGGTATTCGACAAAGGGGTTGTGGCCACCAATACCGATGAGATACTCTCCCGCCTGGAATCAGATCTTGACGAATGCCAGCCTGACATGGTCATTGCCATGATCGGTATTAACGATTGGGGATTTGCGCACCTACAGAAAGAGGGGTTCTGGTCGAGGGCAGGATATTTTTTGAGGTCGCTGAGGGTTTATAAACTGGCCCGGTATATGCGAGAGTCATTATCGGAGAGGGTTAATAAGCTCCTGGCTGCCGGGGATATCCCCGTCCGTTTTGGGAACAGGAGAATAAGGTTTAGCACCTACCTTGAGCTTGCGCGGGATTATAAAGACCGGGGAAAAATAGACAAGGCACGGGAGTTTCTTGAAAAGGCGGTAGCGCAGGACCCCCAGAACGATATGGCGTATTTTGAGCTTGGCAGGATTTACCGTCTGTTGCATGATTTTGTCGCGGCGGAAAATGCCTATAAGAAACTGAGGGAGATTAACCCTCGCCATGTCGCCGAATATAAGGACCTGAAGTGGGTATATTCAGACGAACAAAGTTTCGCCAGGGCCGAAGAGGCGCTCAAGAAGTCGCTGATGATGAATCCTCTCAATGACTGGTTGCTGGGAGCGCTGGCAACCGCTTACGAAGAATCCGGCAGGCACGAGCTGGCCCAGGAGTATTATGACCGCGCGGATAATCTCCGCAAAATATACAGGAACCCCCGCACTATAATTACCTTAAACTGAGAGATATCGTGCAGAAAAGGGGAGCGGTCCTGGTGTGCATGCAGTATCCTATGCGTAAAATCGATCCCCTGAAGGAAATTTTTAAAGGTCAAAGCGAAGGGATCATCTTTATCGATAACGAAAAAATATTCAAGGAGGCGATCAGGAAAGAAGGGTATAAAGAATATTTCATCGATCTCTATGCCGGTGATTTCGGCCATTGTTCGGATAAAGGCAACAGGCTGATTGCAGAGAATATAGCCGCAGTCATCCTCAGGGAAATCTCTGACCGTTAGCACCGGGTTGCTGGCAATATCTCATTCGCTTCGAGGGTCGCCTCACCCGTTTATGCAGGCAACCCTCTGGATCGAGCCCCATGGTCCGTATGACCTAAGATGGTTTCTCCGTCAGCCTGCTTGACGCCCATCTCAACGAGAAGGCCCACCGCAAGATCACCGGTATCCTGGCGCCATATATCTATTAGGCCCTGGATTGTTACCACTGCCTGTCCAGGCCGCGGTATTGGATTGCCTCTGCGATGTCTTCGGCAGCAATCTCTTCCCTCCCTGCCAGGTCCGCTATTGTCCTTGAGAGCTTAAGTATCTTATCGTATGCCCTGCCGGAAAAACTTATTTCTGCCATAGCCAGTTTCAGCAGCTCTTCCGCATCGCAATGCAGCCGGCAGTGCCTTTTGATCAAACGCGTATCCATGCGGGCATTGGTAAAAGCAGGATCGTTTTGGAAGCGCATCCGTTGTATCGCGCGCGCTCTTTCAACGCGCTCCTTGATTACAGACGAGGATTCCGATTCCCGCGCATCGCTGAGTTCCCGGTATTTGACAGCCGGGATTTCGATGTGGATATCGATACGGTCCAGGAGCGGACCGGAAACCTTACCCCTATAGGCAGCGACCTTAGCCGGGTTACAACGGCACACCCGGCGCGCATCTGTCAGATATCCGCACGGGCAGGGATTCATCGCACAGATAAGCATGAAGGCTGCAGGAAAGACAAATGAACCGTTGATACGCGCTATCCTGATGTTTCCCTCTTCCAGCGGCTGCCTGAGCGCTTCAAGCGCGTCGCGCCTGAATTCAGGGAGTTCATCCAGAAAGAGGATCCCTTGATGCGCCAGGCTGATCTCTCCCGGCTGAGGTATCTGTCCGCCTCCTATAAGCGCTACGTCAGAAGCATTATGATGGGGAGCGCGGAAGGGCCTGGTTGTGACAATTCCTCCTTTTGCCAGCGATGTGCCCATTACAGAGTGGATTTTTGTAACTTCAAGTGTCTCTTCCAGGCTCATATCCGGCATGATTGAAACCACCCTTTTGGCAAGCATAGTTTTTCCGCTGCCCGGCGGCCCTACCATGAGCACGTTGTGGCCACCGGCAACCGCAACCTCCAGAGCCCTTTTTGCATGATGCTGGCCTTTAACCTCCGAAAAGTCTGCGCTGCATGTCTTCTTCTGCCTCAGGAGCTCAGCAGGGTCTAGTGAGCAGGGGGAAAGCATTCCCTGATCATGCAGGAAGGCTACAACCTCTTTGAGGTGGCTTGCAGGCCAGGGCGTTACCCCTGCTGCAAGGGCAGCTTCTTTTGCATTGTGGCGAGGGCAGATAATATCTTTTATGGCGCTTGCCCCCGCAGCTATGCTCAAAGGAAGGATCCCGCGCACAGGCCTTAATGAACCGTCCAGAGAGAGTTCTCCCAGGAGGTAATAGCGGGAGATAACCTGGTTTTGGATCTGTCCGGAAGCTGCCAGTATCCCCAGGGCAATAGCCAGGTCAAAAGACGCTCCGTCTTTTTTGATATCGCAGGGGACCAGGCTTACCGTCATACGCCCGTCCGGCCAATCAAAACCGGAATTTTTTATTGCGGATTTGACCCTTTCCTTGCTTTCCTTGACAACGGTATCAGCAAGCCCGACAATGGTCACTGCAGGAAGCCCTCCGGAAATATCAACTTCTATTTCTACCGGATAAGCCTCTATACCTCTGATCCCCAGACTCAATGCCTTCGACAGCATACGCCCTCCTTAAGGTTGAAGCGCAGTTCATCCCTCCGGGATAATAGACGGATTTCCTTGCTTTTTCTCACTCTTTTTTTGACGGGCTATTGGCTTGACAAAAAAGCAGGCGCTTGATATTATGAGTAAAAACCTGCAAGGCAGCGTCTTTCTTTGGCATAAAGAGGGGCGCTTTTTTAGTTTTTCTTACTGCCTATGAAAATACTGAAGAAAAAAATTCTTACGCAGACCCCAGATACGCGCATTGTGCGGATGGAGATTATGGCGCCCGAAATAGCCCTTAAGGCGCAGGCCGGCCAGTTTGTCGTGGTCATGGTTGCCAGGGAGGGTGAACGTATACCGCTTACCGTGGTTGATACGCGCCCTTCCGAGGGGAGCATTACGCTTGTTTTTCAGGAGGCCGGATTGACCACCAGGCTTTTGGGTCAAATGGAGGAAGGGCAGTCGCTTTATGCCCTGGCAGGCCCTCTGGGCCACCCTACGGAAGTCAGGCGTTATGGCAGGGTGGCGGTTATCGGAGGAGGTGTCGGCATAGCCGAAGCTTACCCCGTCTCAAAAGCCCTTGTATCTCAGCAGAATGAAGTAATCTGCATTCTCGGCGCACGCACCAGCGGTCTTTTAATCCTTGAGCAAGAGATGAGGGCTTGCTGTAGTTTTCTTTATACGGCCACGGATGACGGCTCGCGGGGGACAAAAGGATTTGTTACCGACGTGCTCTCCGGCATTCTGGAAAAGCAGTCGTTAAATCTTGTGTATGCGGTTGGCCCCATACCGATGATGAGAAAGACGGCTTCGCTGACCCTGTCGAAAGGGATTAAAACCATTGTTTCCCTTAATGCGCTCATGGTGGATGCAACGGGTATGTGCGGGTGTTGCCGGGTGAGTATCGCGGGAAAAACGAAATTCAGCTGCGTTGACGGACCGGAATTCGACGCCCACCAGGTGGACTGGGAGGAGTTAGGCGCGCGCAGCGGCATATATAAGGAAAGGGAGGAGCATGCCTGCAGGCTGCACCTTAAAAGGCTTGACTCATGAGGAAACAACCGGTAAAAGCACGGGAGCTTGATAGCGCTTCCCGCATAAATGGTTTTGAGGAAGTGGTGCTGGGTTATTCAGAGGAAGAGGCGCTTGCCGAGGCCGGCCGTTGCCTGCAGTGCAAGAATCCCGCCTGTATCAAAGGGTGCCCTGTCGGGATTGATATCAAGAAATTCATTTACTATATAACACAGAAGGACTACGCTTCTGCCTATCTGGCGATCAGGGAGAAGAATAATTTCCCCTCTATCTGCGGAAGAGTCTGCCCGGCGGAATATCAGTGCCGCAAGGCATGCGTTTTGAACCGTCAGGACTCTCCTTTTGCTTCCGAAGAGGCAATCAATATACATTTCCTTGAGCGTTTTGCCGGGGATTATGGAATAAATGGAAGCCCGGGCGCGCCTGCGTTGCAGAAATCGGCTTTGGCGCGTTTCAAAGTTGCGGTCGTCGGTTCTGGTCCTGCAGGGCTTTGTTGTGCCGGAGAACTTGCCAGGCAGGGAGTCAGGGTTACTATCTTTGAAAGCCTCCATGAGCCCGGAGGGGTGCTGCGTTACGGAATACCCCCGTTCAGACTGCCGCGGGATATCCTGGATTTTGAAGTAAATTCCCTTAAAGATCTCGGGGTTGAGATCCGTTTGAATACGATCATAGGCAGGACAAAAAGCCTGGACGAACTCTTCAGGGAAGGATATGCGTCTGTATTTCTCGGGCTCGGGGCAGGGGTCCCGGGCATGCTCGGCATAGGAGGAGAGAATCTCTGTAACGTATATTCCGCCAACGAATTTCTTACCCGCGTCAACCTGATGCACGCATACCGCTTCCCTCAATTTCATACACCGGTCAACATAGGCAAAAAGGTCGTTGTTATCGGAGGGGGCAATACCGCTATGGATGCCGCGCGCGCCAGCTTAAGGCTTCAGAAGATGAGCGGGCTTGAACCGGATACCACCGTGCTTTACCGCCGCAGCGAAATAGAGATGCCTGCCCGCAGGCTGGAGATCGAGCATGCCCGGCAGGAGGGAATAGCTTTTGAGTTTCTGGTGCAGCCTCAGGAGTTTAGCGGAGACGAAAAAGGTTTTGTCAAAAAGCTTACCTGTCTCAGGTGTAACCTTGGTTCACCGGATGCTTCTGGCAGGAGGCGTCCCGTGGCTATACAGGGAAGCGAATTCAGTATCTCCTGCGACCTTGCAATAGTGGCGGTTGGTTTAAAGGCGAACCGCCTGTTGACCCAGTCAGAGCAGGGGCTTTCAGTGAACCAGGATGGGGATATTACGGTTGACCAGCAGACCATGGAAACCTCCCGGGAGCATATCTTTGCAGGAGGGGATATAGTGGGAGGGGAGGGCACGGTCATCGAAGCAATGGGCATGGCCAAAAAGGCTGCTGCCGCGGTAATCGAGAAGCTAAAAAAGGCTTGACAACACAGGCCTACGTGATATAAATAATTCCATTGCTGGACAAAGGCGTCCACCATTTTAGTCAATGGGAGACGTCTTTTTTTGTTTCTTTGTGCCTAAAAAACAGGCAGAAAAATACCACTTTTTGTTCAGAGAAAGGAGAAAAGCATGAATTTGCGCACACCTGGCGGTAATGATGCCTCGCGCACATTTAACCGCTCAAAGAACGTCGTTCCCTGTTCAGGGCTTTGCTCGCGCTGCCTTGAGTCCTGCCGCGGGAACTGCGAAGTCTTCAAGTCTTCCTTCAGGGGCAGGGAGGTAATCTATCCCGGTCCTTTTGGGGAGGTTACTGCCGGAGCAGACAAGGATTATCCGGTCGATTATTCCCATTTGAACATCCAGGGGTATGCACAGGGCGCAAAAGGTCTTCCTAAGGGTATTGAAGCAGGGCCTGATACCGCTACCTTCCCCGCAGTCAACACGGAAACAGAATACGGCTGGGATAAAAAAGTAAAAATGAAAGTACCCATTTTTACCGGCGCCCTCGGCTCCACCGAGATCGCCCGGAAAAACTGGGAACATTTTGCCGTTGGCGCAGCCATCTCCGGTGTCACGATCGTCTGCGGAGAGAATGTTTGCGGTATTGACCCGAAGCTCGAACTGGATAAGAACGGCAAGATTGTCAATGCCCCGGATATGGACAGGCGCATTGAGACTTACAAAAGGTTCCACGATGGGTACGGAGAGATCCTGGTGCAGATGAACGTGGAAGATACGCGCCTGGGAGTTGCCGAGTACGTGCGTAAGAAACACAAGCTTGACACCATCGAACTGAAATGGGGGCAGGGCGCAAAATGTATCGGAGGCGAGATTAAAGTCAAGACCCTGGAAAGGGCGCTCGAGCTTAAGAAACGCGGATACATTGTTACTCCGGACCCGACGGTCAAGGCGCACCAGGAGGCATTTAAGGCCGGGGCGATTAAAGAATTTGAAAGGCATTCCAGGCTCGGTTTTGTTTCCGAAGAAGGATTTATGAAGGAGATTAAGCGTTTGAGGAACCTCGGTTTCTCAAGGATTACGCTTAAGACCGGCGCCTATTCGATGGTTGAGCTTGCCCAGGCGATTAAGTTCTCTTCAATGGCAAAGATCGACCTTCTGACCATTGACGGAGCTCCGGGCGGAACAGGCATGAGCCCCTGGAGAATGATGCAGGAATGGGGCGTCCCGACCTTCTATCTCCAGGCGCTTGCTTATGAATTCTGCGAGAAGCTCGCTAAAAAGAAGATGCGCGTACCCGATATCGCCATAGCAGGCGGTTTTTCCCTTGAAGATCACGTCTTTAAAGTGATCGCCATGGGCGCTCCCTACGTTAAGGCGGTCTGCATGGGCAGGGCCCTGATGATACCGGGATTTGTCGGCAAGAACATATCGGAATGGATTAAGAGCAATACCCTTCCGCCGACTGTCTCTGAGTTCGGGACAAAACCCGAAGAGATATTCGTCTGCTACGAGGAGTTGGCTGAAAAATACGGTAAAGACATGAAGGATATCCCGCTTGGCGCCGTGGGTATCTATACGTTCAGCCAGCGCATCAAGGTGGGCTTACAACAGCTCATGGCAGGTTCGCGTAATTTTAGCATTAAGACCATCTCAAGGGGTGATCTTATGAGCCTGACAAGAGATGCAGAGGAGATATCAGGTATCCCCTATGTCATGGATGCCTATCGCAAGGAGGCCGAGAAGATCATCAGCGGTAAATAACCGTTTTTTCCTTGATCTTCGCAAATGGGTGCCCGGCAGGCCGGGCACCCATTTGTCAAAATAGGCTTGACAAAGATAATTTTTGTGGTAAACTTGAACTGAATACAGCGATGTATTAAGACAGCGGAGTCTTTCGGCAGGTAAGAGGCCGGAAGACTTTTTTGTTTATAAGGGACTATGGCGTCCTTTTTCGCGCAAAGCTCGCGAAAGGGGCGCCTTTTTTATTGGAATATCATGGGGAAAATAAATGTTCGTTGTGCCATAGCGCAGGTTAACAGCACGGTCGGAGACCTCAACGGGAATGTCCGTAAGGTAGAACAATACCTCAACCGGATAAAAGGCTTTGGCGTGGATATTATATCATTCCCGGAACTGATGCTGACCGGGTATCCTCCGGAGGACCTTTTGCTTAAACCTGCCTTTGTGTCTGATAATATCGCAGCGCTTAAGAAGGTTTCCCGGCTAGTAGAGGATGCGGTTGCAGTGGTCGGTTTTGTAGATAGGCACAGGCAGAGCCTTTATAATGCTGCCGCGGTTTTGTATCAGGGTAATATCCGCGGCATATACCGTAAGATACTCCTGCCGAATTACGGGGTATTTGACGAAAGACGCTATTTTGCGCAAGGCAGAGATTCTTCGGTCTTCAGGGTGGGAGAGGTGGTGTTTGGGGTGAATATCTGCGAGGATATTTGGCACGCCAGCGGCCCTCTTGCTGCCCAGGCGCGTAAGGGCGCCTCTTTGATAATTAATATTAATGCTTCGCCGTATAATGCAGGAAAGATCCGTATTCGCCAGGATGTGCTGCGCACACAGGCCATGGCACACCGGGTTTATATATCGTACGCCAACCTTGTAGGAGGGCAGGATGAGCTTGTTTTTGACGGCCAGAGCATGGTTATGTCTCCGAAAGGCACGGTGTCAGCAAGGGCAGAGGCATTCAAAGAAGACTTACTGATAGCCGATGTTGAGCTGCTGGCACGAAAGAAGAAGCCTTCTCCTGCTGTGTTGGTAGCCGGAACCCTGCCCTGGAAAGAAAAGACAGAACTTCCTGCGCGGCATCTCAAACCTCTTGAGCAGGAGGAGGAAATCTACCAGGCCCTGATTCTGGGGCTGCGAGATTACGTGGTTAAAAACGACTTTCAGAAAGTTGTATTGGGATTGAGCGGCGGGATAGATTCTTCTCTTGTGGCAACGCTTGCCTGCGATGCCCTGGGTAAAGAGAATGTTATCGGCGTCTTTATGCCTTCGCGCTATTCCTCCAGGGATTCAGAGGAAGATGCCAGGCAGCTTGCGTCTAATTTAGACATTAAATTCATCAGCGTTCCCATAGAGCAGATATACCGCATGTACCTTTTGGTGCTGGAGCCGCATTTTATGGGATCAGAGCGGAATGTCGCGGAAGAGAATCTGCAGGCCCGTATCAGGGGAAATCTCCTGATGGCCCTATCCAACAAATTCGGATGGCTTGTGCTGACTACGGGGAATAAGTCGGAGATGAGCACAGGTTACGCCACCCTTTACGGAGATATGGCCGGAGGGTTTGCGGTGATAAAAGATATACCTAAGACGATGGTGTACCGTCTCTGCCGTTACCGTAACTCACTTGGTTTTGTTATTCCTGACCGCGTATTGACCAAGGAGCCGACCGCAGAACTCAGGCCACAGCAGAAAGACAGCGATAGCCTCCCGGCATATGAAGAGCTCGACCCCATTTTAAAAGCGTACGTTGAAGAGGATAAGGGGCTGGCTGCTATCATCGCGGCCGGCTTCAAAGAGGCAACCGCCAGGAAGGTTTTAGAAATGGTGGATAAAAGCGAATACAAGCGCAGGCAGGCGCCTCCGGGGATCAAGATAACCCCTAAGGCCTTTGGAAAAGACAGGCGTATGCCTATTACGAATAAATACCGGAGTTGAGGCATGGAATTCACGGAACTTACTCAACGGCTTTCCCCAACGCTTAAAAGGATAACCTACCGCCTGAATGACGGCCGATACCCTTTTTTGAGCGACCAGGATCTCTATCAGGAGGCCCTGGTCCACCTCTGGCAAGCGGATAGCAGGGGAGAGCTTGCAGGCAAGACCGATAGCTATATCCTGCAGGGGTGCTATTTTCACTTAAAGAATTATTTGCGCAAGATAAAAGACAAGAACAGGCTGGTCAGTATTGAGGAATTTACCTTTTGCCAGGATATATCTCTTGGAGCAGCCGACCCGTTTCTTCCAGACACCGGCAGCTCCTTCGATTGCCGCCAGCGCCTGAACGATAAAATGCTTGCTGAGGCTATTATGAATAACGGCCTCACCACACGAGAAAAGTCTATTTTGCGCTTTTTTGCCGAAGGCCTGACCACCCGGCAGATCGGGGAGAAACTTAAGGTTTCTCACGTGAGCATCGTGAAGACGATGGCGCGCATCAGGGTAAAATGCGGACGGCATCTTGATTGCCTGTGATTTTTAAGTTACCAGCAAAAGCGTATTTTTACTTGTAGTGTTGAAAGGCACATTGCAGTGTAGATAGACGAAGGCGTTCTTCTCAGAGAGGACGCCTTTTTTGTTTTACAGGACGCAGACGTCTTTTTTTAGAGCCCGCTTGAACGGCGCCTAAGAAAAGGCTTTTTTTTCGGCAAGAACAAAGAGAGGGAGGGAACAGAGATGGAGATGAAGGTGATTATTGATACGATCTGGGTGTTATTGACGGCAAAACTGGTATTCTTCATGAACCTTGGGTTTGCCATGGTGGAATCAGGGTTTGCCCGCGCCAAGAACTGCGTTAACATCTTGTCCAAGAATTTCATTGTCTTTGCCGTTTCATCGCTCGGGTTTTTGCTCCTCGGATGGGGGTTGATGTTTGGGGACGGCAATGGTTTTATGGGGCTCAAAGGGGTGTTCTTTGCCGGCGGCCTGGATAATTCTCCGGCAACAGGAGAGGCGTATAGAGGCGTCTATTCTTCCATTGCCTGGACCGGCGTCCCCTTCTGGGCAAAGTTCTTTTTCCAGCTTGTCTTTTGCGGTACCGCGGCCACGATAGTGTCCGGCGCGGTTGCCGAACGGATTAAATACGTTTCCTTTATCATTTTCAGCTTTGTTATGACCACCTTGATTTATCCTGTTGTCGGGCATTGGATTTGGGGAGGTGGGTGGCTGGCCAGCAGGGGCATGTTCGATTTTGCCGGTTCAACGGTAGTCCATTCGGTAGGAGGGTGGGCTGCTTTGGCAGGAGTGCTGCTTCTGGGACCGCGTTTCGGAAAATATACCAATGGCAGCATCAATCCTATACCCGGGCACAATCTTTCACTGGCAACGCTGGGGACGTTTGTGCTCTGGTTTGGTTGGTTCGGTTTTAACCCCGGCTCTACCATGACCGCTGACCCTGTGGCCATCAGCCACGTTGCTATCACCACCAATACTGCAGCTGCAGCTGCAATCATGAGCTCTACGGTACTCTCCTGGCTGCTGTTGGGCAAGCCCGATATCGGTATGACCCTCAACGGGTGCCTTGCCGGGCTTGTAGCGATAACCGCCCCGTGCGCGTTTGTCAGCGTCGGCAGCTCCATCATTATCGGTTTGATAGCCGGGATACTGGTTGTGCTTTCGGTTATCATGTTTGACAGACTCAGAATAGACGATCCGGTAGGGGCGCTCTCCGTACACCTGGTAAACGGGGTATTCGGCACCCTGGCAGTCGGCTTATTTGCACAGGATAAAATTACCGGGGTCGCAACCGGCAACGGCCTTTTTTACGGAGGGGGAACCAGGCTTTTCTTCGCACAGCTGACAGGGGTTATCAGCGTGGCGGCCTATACCTTTGTTCTCTCGCTCATTGCCTGGGCAGTACTGAAGGCCGTCATGGGCATTAGGGTGAGTCTGCAGGAAGAGATTGAAGGATTGGATGTGGGAGAACACGGGAATGCCGCGTATCCGGAATTCCTGAGCCGCAAGCCCGCGTATTCGTTTCTGGGCGTAAAAGAGGAGAGGTAATGGTTGCACGTACTAGTATGATCGGAGGAAAATTATGAAAAAGATTGAAGCGATTATCCGTCCTGAAAAACTTGAGGTCGTGCGCCGCGCTTTGGCAGATGCCGGCTGTTCCGGGCTCATGATCAGCGAGATCGAGGGGCACGGTAAGCAAAAAGGCATGATTCAGCAGTGGAGGGGCGAGAAATACAAAGTAGAACTACTGCCAAAAATCAAGGTGGAGATAGTGATCAAAGACCAGGATGTCGAACGCATTACCAAGATTATAATAAGCAGTGCCAGGACCGGAGATATAGGCGACGGCAAGATTTTCATCTCAGACGTTTTGGATGTCATCAGGATCAGGACTGCAGAGCGCGGGGAAGGCGCCCTTTAAAAAAGGTTACCAACGAGGCATTTTTTTTACTTGTATATATTGAAGGTCTGACGCTTAAAATATAGGCACACGGTAGTGCAATATTGAGCAGCTGTTAAGATCAGACAAAAGAACAGGGGCGTTCTTTTTTTTAAGAGAGCGCCCCTTTTTATTTAATCGCCGGAGCAACCCAAAAAAAGGAGGATTGAGATGTCCAAAAAGCAAGGAAAAACAACCGAGGTGAAGACCAGGAATCCCCTGGTTAACGGAGCTTTTGACGAAAAGGCGGCACGGGAAGTCATGAAGCTGGTTAAAGATAAGCATATCCAGATGATCGATTTGAAATTCAACGATCTTCCCGGCCTATGGCAGCATTTTACCATTCCCTCCTGGGAGCTTCTGGATATACCAGACATCACCCGCTCTATCTGGGTGGATGGCATCGGGTTTGACGGTTCTTCTATCCGCGGTTTTCAGAAGATTCAGGAATCGGATATGATCCTTATCCCTGATCCGCAGAGCGCAGTGGTAGACCCTGTTTGTGAGGTTCCAACGTTAAGCCTGATCTGTGATATCTATGACCCTCTGACACGTAAACCCTATTCGCGCGACCCGCGTTACATCGCCAAAAAGGCAGAAAAATACCTCAAGGATTCCGGAATTGCCGATACTGTTTATTTCGGTCCGGAGGCAGAGTTTTTTATCTTCAATGACGTGCGTTTTGACCAGACCGAGAATTCAGGGTACTATTTTATCGATTCAGACGAAGGGGACTGGAATACTGGGAGAAAAGAAGACCCCAACCTGGGATATAAGATACGCTTCAAGGAGGGATATTTTCCTGTTCCGCCCCACGATTCATTGCAGGATCTACGCAGCAGGATCGTCCTTAAAATGAAGGAGGCAGGCATTAATATCGAGGTCCACCATCATGAAGTGGCAACTGCCGGCCAGTGCGAGATCGACATTAAATACGACAAGCTTACCAAAATGGCGGACAACCTCTTGCTTTACAAATATATCATCAAGAATATAGCCAGGAAAAACAATATGGTTGCCACCTTCATGCCTAAGCCGCTTTTTGCTGATAATGGGTCAGGGATGCACTGCCACCAGAGCCTCTGGAAAGGCGGGGTAAACCTTTTCTATGACAAGAACGGTTATGCCCTCTTAAGCCAGACAGCAAAATACTACATCGGAGGATTGCTCAAGCACGCGCGCAGCCTGATGGCTTTTTGCGCTCCTACCACCAATTCATACAAAAGGCTTGTCCCCGGATATGAGGCTCCGGTTAACCTGGTGTATTCCGCGCGCAACCGTTCGGCAGCAGTGAGGATCCCCATGTATTCCGACAGCCCCAAAGCAAAAAGGATAGAGTTCAGGCCGCCCGATCCCGCTTGCAACGGTTATCTTGCCTTCAGCGCAATGCTGATGGCGGGGTTAGACGGTATTCAGAACAAGATTGATCCAGGTAAGCCAATGGATAGGGACCTTTTTGAGTTGAGCGAAGCCGAGCTTAAAGAGATACCTACGGTACCGGGCTCTCTGTATACCGCGCTCAATGCCCTGGAAGCAGACCACGATTATCTGCTTAAAGGCGGAGTTTTTACCAGGGATGTGCTGGATGTCTGGCTTGAATACAAACGCAAACGCGAGATCGACGGCGTGAGGATGCGGCCGCACCCCTACGAGTTCTATTTATACTTCGACATATAAGGTTTTAACAGCTATCATGCCTTGCAGCCGGCAGATGCCGGCTGCAAGGATTATAAAACCGAAGCAAATATGATTCTTATCGTCAAACATATCGGTATTGAAGGCCCAGGCAGCCTGGGAGAATTTTTTAACAATACATCCTGGCAGGTGAGTATTGTTGAGATTGGCGCAGGAGAAAAGCTGCCGGATAGCCTGCAGGGCCTTCAGGCGCTGATAGTATTGGGCGGTCCGATGAATGTTTACGAAGAGGCACAATACCCCTTCTTAAAAGAAGAAGACACTTTTCTCAGGGAGGCGATAAAGCGTAAGATACCGGTCTTAGGGATTTGCCTGGGTGCTCAGCTTCTGGCTAAGGCCTGCGGCGCAGCCGTAACGCAAAACCCCGAAAAAGAAATTGGCTGGTATCGGCTGAGGCTTACCGACAAGGGAAGACAGGACCCCTTCTTTGAAGGCCTGCCCGAACGTTTTTCCGTATTCCAGTGGCATGAAGATACATTTGAGGTCCCCGCAGGGGCTGCCCTTCTTGCAGAGGGGGATACCTGTCATAATCAAGCCTTCCGGTTCGGCGAAAACGCCTATGGCTTGCAATTCCACATTGAGGTAACGCCGGAAATGATAGCTTCATGGTTTTGCTCCTATCAGGGCGCAGCGGCAACCCACGATATTATGGATATAATGGCGCACTCCCACCGTGCACAGCGCGATCTTTCAAAACTGGCGGACAGGATCTATCTCAATTTCTCCCGCATGATCGGCGCTCCCGAAAAGGCAATAGCGGGGCGGTGATTTTTTTTATTTTGCAGTGCTTAAATATTAGGCATCGAGAGAAGCGCGCATATGATCAAGTTCCTGGTTGCTGATAACGATGATAAGGCAAAAGAGATACTCCTGGGGATGCTTGCGCAGCAGGGAAATTTCAGGATAGATGTCTCCAAACAGGAGAATATCGTCAGGATCGCCAGAATGGATACCCTCAAAGAAGATGTAACGCTTTCCGACAAGCTGATAGAATTGGAAGACGCTTTATTTAATGATAGGCAGGGTGTAATATATAAATCCATCCTTGAGATAATAGAGAAGCCCCTGATAGAGCATGCGTTGGAACGCACGGAGGGGAATCAGATAAAAGCAGCCAGGATTCTGGGTATCAACCGTAATACCATGCGCGCAAAGATCAGGAAGTTGGGGATAAACACAAAAGCGTACAAGTTGCTGTAGTATGGTTAGGACAGAGTACGGGTGCGGGGTAAAAGATGGGAAGATTAAAGACAGAGACTCCCAAGACGCTTGAAAAGCGCGGTCTATACGACAGGCGTTTTGAACATGATGCCTGCGGGGTGGGCTTTGTCTGCGATATCAAGGGCCGCCGGGATAACATCCTGGTCAAACAGGGCCTGGAAGTGCTTAACCGTCTCTCCCACCGCGGAGCAACCGGCGCAGACCCCAAAACCGGTGACGGAGCCGGAATCCTTTTACAGATACCTCATGAATTCTTCAGGAGGGTTGCTGAGGAAGCGCGTATAGATTTACCGCTGTCTGGCTGCTATGGCACCGGCCTTGTGTTTTTGCCACAGAAAGCAAAAGAACGGGATTTCTGCAAGGCAGTTTTTTCGAAAGTAATCCGGCAGGAAGGCGCTAGACTCCTGGGGTGGCGCAGCCTCCCGGTTGACGATACCGGCATAGGAAAGACGGCCCGTCAGACGCAACCGGTTATTGAGCAGGTTTTTATACAGAAGGACCACCGCATAAAAGAGCAGCTTGCTTTCGAACGCAAGCTTTATGTCATCAGGAAGAAAGTCGAAAATGCCGTGCGTAATTCCACGCTTGCCCAGAAGTCGTTCTTTTACATTACCAATATTTCCAGCCGGACTTTCTCTTATAAAGGGCTCCTGATGCCTTATCAGGTCGAGCGTTTTTTCCTCGACCTGCGCCAGCCGGATATAAAGAGCGCAATCTGCCTGGTGCATTCCCGCTATAGCACCAATACGTTTCCTACCTGGGATTTAAGCCAGCCTTTTCGTTTTTTGGCCCATAACGGCGAGATCAATACCCTGCGCGGGAATATTAACTGGATGCGCGCACGCGAGGGGCTGTTGAAGAGCCGCTACTTCGCAGGCGCACTTAAAGAGATTAAGCCCATTATCGTTCCCGGGGGGAGCGACTCGGCGACACTGGACAATGTTTTTGAGTTTCTGGTGCTGTCGGGGAGGAGCCTGGAACATGCCATGATGATGCTTATCCCCGGCGCCTGGGAGCACAACCCCTTGCTTGAAAAGCCGCTGAGGGACTTTTACCGTTATCACGCCTGCCTGACAGAAGCATGGGACGGCCCGGCAGCCATTGCTTTTACCGATGGCACAAGGGTGGCAGCGGTACTGGACCGCAACGGCCTGAGGCCAGCGCGCTATCTGGTTACTAAAAATGACCTGGTTGTGATGGCGTCTGAGGTCGGGGTTTTGGATATCCCGCCACAGGATATCCTGTATTCCGGGAGGCTTGAGCCCGGTAAGCTGTTTTTTATTGATACGGAGGCCGGCCGTGTCATTGAAGATTCTGAGATTAAAAAGAGCGTCAGCAGACAACATCCCTACTCTTCCTGGCTCAAAAACGAGATGGTTTCCCTGGAGGATATCCCCCTGAAAAAAAGACCTCCTCAGCCCTGCACGGATGCCTCTTCTCTCCTGAAGGCCTTCGGCTACACCCGCGAAGACCTGAAAACCGTTATCAAGCCCATGGCTGAAAATGCCCAGGAGCCGGTTGGCTCAATGGGTAACGATACCCCCCATGCGCTTCTTTCCAAAAAACCGCAGCTTATCTATTCCTATTTCAAGCAGCTTTTTGCACAGGTAACCAACCCGGCGATAGACCCTATACGCGAAGAGCTGGTGATGAGCCTGCAGACCTATCTGGGCCCGGAGAAAAATATTCTTGAGGAGTCTCCTTCGCATTGCCGTAGATTACTGATAAAAGCCCCTGTTTTGACCGATGAAGAACTTTGCACGATAAGCAGCCTGCGCATGAAGGGGTTCAGGACAAAGACCATCCCTATACTTTTTGACGTTTCGGACGCAAAAGGCTTCCTGCGCACGATCAGGCGTATTTGCAAAGAGTCTTCCGATGCGATCTCCCGCGGATACACCATTATTATTTTAAGCGACCGGGGGGTCGATGAAAAACGCGCTTCTCTGCCCGCGCTCATCGCCGTTGGCGCGGTGCATCAATATCTGGTTCGTAAGGCCCTGCGCACGCAGATCAGCATCGTCCTGGAGACCGCAGAGCCGCGCGAGGTGCATCATTTTGCGCTCCTGTTTGCTTACGGGGCAGACTGCGTCAATCCTTACGGCGCTTTTGAAGCCGTCCGCAGCCTGTGTAAACAAAAAATGATCGCTCCCGCACAGAAGGCCGCCTTGCGGAATTATATTAAAGCAGTCGATAAAGGTATTTTAAAGATCCTTTCCAAGATGGGGATATCTACCATTCAAAGTTACCGGGGCGCCCAGATATTCGAAGCCCTCGGCTTAAGCGAAGAGGTGGTTAACCGTTGTTTTACGGGGACCGTCTCCCGCATCTCGGGAGCGGATTTTGGTGTATTGGCGCAGGAGACGCTTATGCGCCACAGAGAGGCATTTCCCCGGTCGTCTCCCGCCGCGCAGAGCTTAACCAGCGGAGGGTTTTACCAGTGGAAGCGCGACGGAGAATTCCATCTCTGGAACCCCGAGACCATCGCCGGGCTTCAGGATGCGGTATGGCAGAATGACTATGCCAAATACAAGGAATTCAGCTCGTTAATCAACGACCAGTCGCGTCAGCCTGTGACCTTGCGCAGCCTGCTTGCGTTTAAGAAAGCAAGGACGCCGCTGAGCTTGGATGAGGTTGAACCTGTCAAGGATATCGTTAAGCGTTTTGCAACCGGCGCCATGAGCTTTGGTTCGATCAGCAGGGAGGCGCACGAAACCATCGCTATTGCCATGAACCGCCTGGGAGGGCGTTCTAACAGCGGAGAAGGCGGCGAAGACCCCGCCCGGTTTGTGCCGCTTCCTAACGGAGATTCGCGCAGGAGCGCCGTAAAACAGGTCGCCTCCGGAAGGTTCGGGGTTACGGCAAACTATCTGGTTAATGCTGATGAGTTGCAGATAAAGATCGCCCAGGGGGCAAAACCAGGAGAGGGGGGGCAGTTGCCCGGGCATAAGGTAAGCGCCATTATCGCCAAGACCCGCTATACGACGCCGGGAGTTACCCTGATCTCCCCTCCTCCCCACCATGATATTTATTCCATTGAAGACCTTGCGCAGCTCATCTTTGACCTGAAGAACGTAAACCCACGCGCCAGGATAAGCGTGAAACTGGTTTCCGAGATCGGCGTGGGCACTATTGCCGCCGGGGTTGCCAAGGGGCACGCGGATATGATCCTGATATCGGGAGGGGACGGCGGCACAGGCGCTTCTCCGCTGAGCTCTATTAGAAATGCCGGTCTTCCCTGGGAATTAGGGATCTCCGAAACGCACCAGACCCTTGTGCTCAACGATCTGAGGAGCAGGGTGCGGTTGCAGACAGACGGGCAGATGCGCACCGGCAGAGATGTAGCCATAGCAGCTATTCTGGGAGCAGAGGAATTCGGTTTTTGCACCGCTGTGCTGATCACTCTGGGCTGTGTTATGCTCAGGCACTGCCATTTGAATAACTGTTCCGTAGGGATAGCCACGCAGGAGGAGATTCTCTGCCATAAATTCAAAGGAAAGCCAGAATACATAACCAATTATTTCACCTTTGTAGCCCATGAGCTGCGGGAGATTATGGCCTCCCTTGGCGTTCGCACGGTTAATGAACTGGTCGGGAATACCGGGCTGCTTGAAATAAACCACAGCATTACCCCCTGGAAAGCCGGGAGGATAGACCTTTCCAGGATTCTCTATAAACCGAGCGTCCCTCCGGAAACAGGGGTTTTCTGCCGGATGAAACAGGATCACGGCATCGATAATGTCCTGGATTTACGGCTTATCGATATGGCTAAGCCTGCCTTGGAAAGGCAGGAGCCGGTGAGGCTCAATGTGCCTATACGTAATACCGACCGGGCAACCGGAGCAATGCTTAGCGGCCGGCTGTGCAGCCTGCGTTCCGAAGAGGCTTTGCCAGAGGATACCGTATGGGTGAAATTCACCGGCGTAGCAGGGCAGAGTTTTGGCGCCTTCCTTGCCAAAGGGATTACTTTTGAACTGGAAGGGATGGCCAATGACTATGTCGGCAAGGGCATTTCAGGTGGCAAGCTCATTATATACCCGGATAAAAAGGCGCGTTACCGGTCCGAAGATAACGTTATTATAGGCAATACCAGTTTCTACGGAGCGATCTCCGGGGAGGCGTATGTGCGAGGGATTGCAGGGGAGCGTTTCTGCATCAGGAATTCCGGGCTATATGCTGTTGTTGAGGGTGTCGGAGACCACGGCTGCGAATATATGACCGGAGGCAGGGTTGTGGTCATCGGTAAAACCGGACGCAATTTCGCTGCAGGCATGTCCGGAGGCATCGCATACGTTTATGCAAAAGGTTTTGATTTTCGTTCCCGCTGCAATCTGGATATGGTAGCCCTTGAGCAGTTGAGCGGGGAGGATGAAAAAGTGGTTCTGGAGATGCTTGCCGGCCATGTGCGTTATACGCAGAGCCAGATCGCACAAACGATCCTGGATTGCTTTGCTACAGAGCGCAGGCATTTTATCAAGGTTATGCCTTTGGAATACAAACGTATTCTGGAGGCAGCGCAGGTTAGCGTGAAAGCAGATCTAAGCGAGGTTTCAGACGGATAAAAAACAGACAAAGGTGTTATGGGTGATCCGAAGGGTTTCTTGAAGGTTCAAAGGGATAAACTTGACTACCGCCCTGTGTGCGAGCGTATCAGGGATTACCGCGAAGTAGCTCCGGTGCCCCGCAAGGAGCGCACCGAAGTGCAGTCATCGCGCTGCATGGATTGCGGCACTCCTTTTTGCCACTGGGGATGCCCGGTGGCAAACTTCATACCCGAATGGAACGACCTCGTCTTTAACAAGCGCTGGCAACAGGCGCTTGAGCTTTTAGAGGAGACAAATAACCTCCCCGAGATCACCGGCAGGGTGTGCCCTGCGCTCTGCGAATATGCTTGCGTCCTGGGCATTAATGACGAACCGGTCACCATCAGGGAGAATGAGCTCTCCATTGTTGAACAAGGATTTCAGCATGGATGGGTCAGGCCTCGCCCTCCTTTAAGGCGGACCGGAAAAAAGGTTGCGGTTATCGGCTCCGGGCCTGCCGGGCTTTCCTGCGCAGCACAGCTCAACAAAGCAGGGCACAGCGTGACGGTATTCGAGAGGGATGATAGGGTAGGAGGGATCCTGCGTTACGGTATCCCGGATTTTAAACTGGAGAAAAAAATATTAGACAGGCGTATCGCTATCTGGCGTAAAGAGGGAGTAATTTTTAAAACGGGTATTGAGGTTGGCCGGGATGTTGTTTCAGACGAGCTGCTGAAGGATTTTGACGCCGTATGCCTGGCAATAGGCTCCCGGGTCCCCAGGGATCTGGCTATTGAAGGCAGGGGTCTTAAGGGTATCCATTTCGCCATGGATTATCTAATCCAGTCCAACAGAAGGGTTGCCGGCCTGCCTGTGCCCGGTGATACGCTCATAGATGCCCGCGGAAAAAAAGTAGTGGTAATAGGCGGAGGCGATACCGGATCTGACTGCGTAGGCACGGCACACAGGCAGGGTGCTCAATGCGTGGTCCAGATAGAGCTCTTGCCGCAGCCTTCGCAATGCCGTCCAAAAGAGCAGCCGTGGCCGAAATACCCGATGGTACTGAAAACATCGACCAGCCATGAAGAAGGGGGCGAGCGCCGTTGGGCGGTATTGACCAAGAAGTTTATCGGAAAAGAGAAAGTCGAAAAGATCTCCTGCGTACGGGTTCTTTTCGAAAAGCATACAAGCGGCTGCAGCATAATGAAAGAAATACCCCAAAGCGCTTTTGAGATCGAAGCGGATATGGTCATTCTGGCGCTGGGCTTTGTGCATCCCGAGTCAGCCGGAATAGTAAAAGATTTGGGTCTCCAGCGCGATGCAGGCGGCACCATCAAGACCGACGAATGCTTCATGACCTCGCGCAAAAAGGTATTTGCCGCCGGGGATGCCCGCCGGGGCCAATCCCTGGTCGTTTGGGCGATCTCAGAAGGCAGAAGGGCCGCACACCATATAGACACCTTTTTGAGAGGGTGTTCTTGGCTCCCCGCCTTATAACAGGACCGTTTCCTCGCAACCCATTATATTAAAAAGAGTTGCTAAGGAAGTGTCCCCATTGTCATGGCTCGCAGAAATTTAATAGTCAGAGGCATTTTCCTGTGCTAATATAGTAAAGAAAATTTTGTGCGCGAAGGCTTGCGCGCTTATTGCAGAGGATGGCTATGTCTGAAAACATCTGCGCAGATTTTCTCACCGGATTTTCCCTGCGAGATTCACTCTATCCGGCGATCGAGAAGCTTATGCTGGAATCTCAGGCTCACCAGAAGGGTTTTTCGCTGGCGCTCTTTGACCTTGACCGCTTCAAGAAATTCAACGACAAATACGGGCATGATTTCGGCGACGAGATACTCAGGTACGCCTCCAGCACCCTGCGTTTGACCATCAGCGAAACCGAAAGCCTGCTCTTTCGTTATGGCGGCGATGAATTCATTGTTATCTTCCCCGGCCGTGATCATAAAGAGGCAGCCCGCCTCATGCGCCAATGCGGTTATAATTTGAGCCATCGGCCGTTCCTGTTTAAAAACAAGTTTTATAAGGTGAGTTTCAGCTGCGGCATAGCCAGTTTCCCGTCGGACGACAAAACCATCGATGGACTCATCTCCAAAGCCGACAAGGCGATGTATTATTCTAAGCGCCACGGCAGGGGCAAGGTAACGCAATTCGCCAGGATCCCCTACCTTAATTTCCGCAACGCCCTTATAACGGCGCTTTCCTTTTGCGTTATTGTCTTATCCGTTTTTCTGGCTTACCATTTGACGTTCCGCTCGGTTATCTCTCCGGTATTGGGCAGGGTCCAGCACGCCCGCATCATCATCAAGCCTTCTCGCCTGGACAGAATCGTGCTCAAGAACGGCGATGTCTATGAAGGATCGATCCTGGAGGAGACTCCCGAGCGGGTGGTCCTTTCTTTGTATCTTGAAAAAGGCGAGGGGACGGTTACTTTCCAGAAGGAAGAGATCTCCAGCATACAATACAAGAATAAGGAGTAACCGGGCCAGGAAGAGGTTGACAAGACTGCAAAATATGCTATGATAAAGCAAGTGGCTCAAGAGCGAGCTGCCCAATAAACAACGGCGTTTAGGGGCCGGAGGTCTCGGCACTAAACGCCGTTTTACTGTAATTACGACTAGTCAATGGCAAAATTTATATTTGTTACCGGCGGGGTCATATCAAGCCTGGGTAAAGGCATCACCGCCGCTTCGGTAGGAAAGATCCTCCAGGCCCGGGGCTTAAAGGTGTCCCTGATGAAGTTCGACCCCTACCTGAACGTTGACCCCGGGACCATGAATCCCTATCAGCACGGAGAAGTATACGTGACCGATGACGGGGCAGAGACCGACCTGGATCTGGGTCATTACGAGCGCTTTACCGGAGCCAGGATGACGAAGTTTAATAACGTGACAACAGGCCAGGTTTACCATGCGGTGATCTCCCGGGAGAGGCGCGGAGACTACCTGGGCAAGACTATCCAGGTCATACCCCACATCACCAACGAGATAAAAGACAGGGTCAAAAAGGTTGCCGAGGTGTCGGGTGCCGAGGTCGTGGTCGTAGAGATCGGTGGTACGGTCGGAGATATAGAGAGCCTTCCCTTTTTGGAAGCGGCACGGCAGTTCGGGCTTGAGGCGGGAAGGGAGAACGTATTTTATATCCACGTTACCCTGATCCCCTATATCAAGGTGGCCGGAGAGATCAAAACCAAACCTACCCAGCACAGCGTCGGAACCTTGCGCGAGATCGGCATTCAGCCAGACGTGCTCATCTGCCGGACTGAAAAAACACTCTCGGAGGACGTCAAAGAAAAGATCTCCCTTTTCTGCAATGTTCGCAAGGAAGCGGTTATCGAGGCAAAGGATGTCTCATCGATTTATCAGCTGCCGCTGATATTTAAGAACCAGATCCTCGATGAGATAATCCTGAGCCACTTTAAGCTTATCTGCAGGTTTTCCGAGCTTAAAGACTGGGAGAAAGACGTGGTTACAAGGGTCCTGGAGCCTAAGTTCCAGACCCGTATTGCCGTCGTCGGGAAATACATCGGGCTGCAGGATGCGTACAAGTCTATATACGAATCGCTTGTCCATGCGGGGATCGCCAATGATTGCCGGGTGGAGATCGAGAAAATTGATTCCGAGGATATCGAAAAACGCGGCGCCTCCCGGCTCCTTAACAGTGTTTCCGGCATCCTGGTGCCCGGCGGCTTCGGCTCCCGGGGCATCGAGGGAAAGGTGAAGGCAATAGAATATGCCAGGAAAAACAATATCCCTTTCCTGGGCTTATGCCTGGGGATGCAATGCGCGGTTATCGAATTCAGCCGCCACGTCTGCGGCATGAAGAAGGCAAATTCAACAGAGTTCAGCAGGAAGACCCCCTTCCCGGTCATCAGTCTCCTTGAGGAGCAGAAGAAGGTCAGGCAGATGGGGGGGACGATGCGCCTGGGCTCCTTCCCCTGCCGGCTGCGCCCAAAGAGCCGGGCTCAGTCTGCGTACAGAAAAGAGCTTGTGCATGAACGCCACCGGCACCGTTACGAATTCAACAATAAATACCGCAAGGCCCTTGAGAAAAAAGGCATGGTCTTCTCCGGCATATACCCCAAAGGCAATCTCGCGGAGATCATCGAGCTTAAGAACCATCCTTTCTTTATAGCGGTGCAGTTCCACCCCGAATTCAACTCCAGGCCCGATGCCGCGCATCCGCTATTCAGAGATTTTATTAAAGCCAGCCTTGAGTGCCCGCGGGAAAACCGATAGCCAGCATGACAAAGACACAGAGAAAAAAAGCGATCCTAGCCCTTGAAGACGGAACAGTCTTTCAGGGCGTTTCTTTCGGCGCTCCCGGCGAGAGGACCGGAGAAGTGGTCTTTAATACCAGCATGGCAGGGTATCAGGAGATCATTACCGATCCTTCTTATAAGGGGCAAATAGTGACCATGACCTATCCTTTGATGGGAAACTACGGGATCAACAAAGAAGATGTGGAATCCCGCAGGCCTTTCCTGGAAGGTTTCGCGGTCAAGGAATACAGCAAGTTTGCCAGCTCCTGGCGTTGCCAGGATTCACTGGGAGATTACTTACAAGCACACGGGATCATGGGAATCGAAGGGATTGATACCCGGGCGCTTACCCTACACATCCGCCTCCAGGGCGCAATGAAAGCGGTCCTTTCGACAGAGACCGAGGATAGTAAGGCCCTTGTCGAGAAGGCCCGCCTTTCTCCCGGGCTCATCGGTGTTGACCTGGTAAAGGAGGTTACGGTCTCGCGCCAGTTTGTATGGAGCCCCGCAGGAAAGAAGGAGTTTAACGTGGTTGTGCTGGATTGCGGCGTAAAATACAATATCCTCAGAGAGCTTATGCAGAGGAATTGTGCGGTCACGGTGGTGCCAGCTGCCACACCTGCTGGGCGGATATTGCGGATGAAGCCGCACGGCGTTTTGCTCTCCAACGGTCCCGGAGACCCGGCAGCGGTCTCAAATGTTATTGAGGCCACCAGGGAATTATTGGGGAGAGTGCCGCTCTTCGGTATTTGCCTGGGGCACCAGATGCTGGGGCTGGCCCTGGGCGCAAAAACTTACAAGCTTAAATTCGGCCACCACGGCGCAAATCATCCGGTCAGGGATACCAGGACCGGCAAGGTATCCATCACATCGCAAAACCACGGTTTTTGCGTCGATATAAATTCTTTAGGCACCCATGACGTTGAATTAACTCATATCAACCTGAATGACGGTACGCTTGAAGGGATGCGCCATAAGAGACTGCCTGCCTTTTCAGTCCAGTTCCATCCGGAGGCGTCTCCCGGGCCTCATGATGCCAAGTACCTGTTTGATGAGTTCGTTGCATTGATGAAAATCCATGCCAAAAAGAAAAGACATTAAGAAGATCCTTATCATTGGTTCAGGCCCTATTGTTATAGGCCAGGCCTGCGAATTCGATTATTCCGGAACCCAGGCCTGCAAGGTGCTCAAGGACGAAGGGTATAAGGTTGTTCTGGTTAACTCAAACCCCGCTACCATTATGACCGATCCGGAAATGGCTGAGCATACGTATGTTGAGCCGATCACCCCTGAGATGGTCGAGAAGATAATCAAAAAAGAGCGGCCTGACGTTCTCCTTCCGACCCTCGGAGGCCAGACTGCCCTCAATACCACGGTTGCCCTGGCAGAGCAGGGTGTTTTGCGCAAATATAATGTTGAGACCATAGGCGCAAACATCAAAGCAATAAAAAAAGGAGAGGACAGGCAGCTTTTTAAAAAGTCGATGGCCCGCATCGGGCTTGATTTGCCCAGGAGTGGCGAGGCGCACAATCTCAACGAGGCATTCCGCGTTGCCAGCGAGATCGGTTTTCCGTTGATCATACGGCCCAGTTTTACCCTCGGAGGCACCGGAGGGTCGATTGCCTATAACATCGAAGAATTCAAAACCCTGGCCAAGCGCGGCCTGGAGTCCAGCATGATCAGCGAGATATTAATCGAGGAATCGGTGCTGGGATGGAAAGAGTTTGAGCTGGAGGTTATGCGTGACCTCAAAGACAACGTGGTGATCATCTGTTCTATTGAGAATTTCGACCCTATGGGAGTCCACACCGGAGATAGTATTACCGTTGCCCCTGCCCAGACCCTGACCGACAAGGAATATCAGAAAATGCGCGACTCAGCGATCGCCTGCATCAGGGAGATCGGGGTTGAAACAGGGGGCTCCAATATACAGTTTGCGGTCAATCCTTTAACCGGGCGCATGGTGATCATAGAGATGAATCCGCGCGTCTCGCGTTCTTCTGCCCTGGCTTCCAAGGCAACAGGTTTTCCCATCGCCAAGATCGCCGCTAAACTTGCCGTGGGATATACCCTTGATGAGATCCCCAACGATATCACCAAGGAAACGCCGGCATGCTTTGAGCCGGCAATAGATTATTGCGTGGTTAAGATCCCGCGTTTTACGTTCGAAAAGTTCGCTTCCGCAGAACCCGTGCTTACCGTTTCCATGAAATCCGTGGGAGAGGTGATGGCGATCGGCAGGACATTCAAAGAGGCGCTGCAAAAAGGGCTGCGCTCGCTTGAGATAGGCAGGACAGGCCTTGACAGCCTTCTCTTCCCTGGCCAGGCGCGCCCTCATCCCGGCCATCGCCAGTCAGAGGAGCTCCTGCAGCGCCTGAGGATCCCCGGCCCCCAGAGGATTTTCTATATAGGCGATGCATTACGTGCCGGACTGGAGGTAGAGCGGTTGCAGGCATTAACCAAAATAGACAGCTGGTTCCTGCATAATATCAAGGAGATCATCGAGATGGAAAGCGAGATCATTGCTTCTGCAGGCGCGCTCACCGCAGAGCTCCTGCGTAAGGCAAAAGAATATGGTTTTGGCGACTGCCAGATAGCCAGGCTCCTTAATAAGAAAGAGGAGGAGATACGCGCCTTGCGTACATCATTAGGGATCAGCCCCTCCTTTAAGCTGGTTGATACCTGCGCTGCCGAATTCCAGGCACACACACCCTATTTTTATTCCACCTACGAAAAGTAGATTTCCTGTTCTTGCAAAGAGGCCCCCAGTCGCGTACAATAAGACTGATGCGTACTTCTCTCAAGGCCTTGGGCCGGGAACGCTTTCTGGCCGCGGCACTCCTCATCACCCTGACGGTCTCAGCACTATACCTCAACGCCGTTTGGGGGAAATTTATCTGGGATGATAATCTTCTCATCGTTGAAAACCCCCTTATCAAGAACTGGTCAGGGTTATCCCGGATATTTTCCGGAGACATCGGGGAAGGGGCAGGAGCCCCCTACCGTTATTACCGCCCCCTGCAGCTGTTCACCTACCTGATCGAACACTCTTTATGGGGATTGCAGCCGGCCGGCTACCATATTACCAATATCGCGTTGCATATCCTTGTTTCGATGTGCGTATGCGGGCTGGCATTGCTTTTATTCCGTAACCGGCTTATTGCGCTGCTTGCCGCTTTGATATTCGCCGCTCATCCGGTCCAGTCGGAGAGCGTTTCCTATATATCCAGCCGGGGGGATTTACTGTCGGCCTTCTTTCTCCTGGGGTGCTTCATATTTTATGTGCTTTTCTTCAGAACCAAAAAGAAAATCTTCCCGGCCTTATCACTCGTCACATACCTCCTTGCTCTACTTTCAAAAGAGAATGCGCTTATCCTGGTCCCTCTTATTTTGCTTTATCACGCCAGCTTCAAAGAGAAGCTGCGCCCGTTTTTGCTCGGGTTTTTTGTCTGTTTGACCGCAGGCTATCTTGCGTTGCGCTATAGCGCTATAGAGCCTTCGCGGTTTTATCCAGAGCTTGCCTTGCAAAGGGTTCCGGGGTTCTTTGCCGCATTCGTTACGTACATAAGGCTGCTTGTGTTCCCGGTAGCCCAGCGTTTTACATACGGGAATCCGCTTTTTACCTTTGCCGACCCCCTGGTGTGGGTGGGGGTGTTTTTGTATATCTTTCTTGTTTGGCAAGCCTTGAGGCACAAAGGAAAAGACACGCCGGTATTATTTGCAGTATTCTGGTTTATCATCGCGCTCCTGCCGTTTGCCGGTATATACCCTCTGCCGGCTTTTTATATGAGCGAGCACGCCTTGTATCTTCCGGCGTTTGCCTTCAGCCTGCTTATCGCCTGGGGACTGGAGCGCTTTATAAAAATACCGAGGCTTGGCGCATGCGCCTGGGGAACCTTTGCGCTCCTGATCGCTTTCTACAGCTACGCCACTGTGCGGCAGAATTCCGTATGGCTTGATCCGGTACGTTTCTATGAACGTAATATCCGTTTTTGCCCGGAGTGCGCTGATAATTACCTCAACCTTTGCCGCGAATATACGCTTTCCGGAGAGATGCAAAAAGCCCTAGCATCCTGCAGTATGGGTATCTCGCTTGACCGCGAAAACCCGGTAGGGTATTTCAACCTGGCAAATGTCTTTCGGGCAAGCGGGAAGACCGATGAGGCGATAGCCTTATATCAAAAGGCTATCGAGGTCGCTCCCGGATATGCCCGGGCACATAACAACCTGGTTGTCTTCTTATACGAAAGCGGCCGCAGGGCTGAGGCGTTGCTTGCGCTGCAGCAGGCCCTGGAAGTGATACCCGCAGACCCGCGGCTGCTTTACAATGCAGCGGTCGTCTACTACCACCAGAGGGATTACGCGCGCTCCTTTGAGTATTACCGCCGGGCATGCGAGCAGGGATTCCGCGATGCCGACCCCGAGTTCGATGCCCTGATGCGCACAGCCCCCCAAGGCGCTTTACAAAATAATGATTAGATATTATAATAATCATTAAAATACAGCGATGAGCAGAAAAATCGGCTTCGATAACGAAAAATACCTGAAAGAACAGACTGCCGCGATCCTTGAAAGGGTACGCAAGTTCGACAACAAGCTTTATCTTGAATTCGGAGGCAAGCTCTGTTTTGACTATCATGCCGCGCGGGTTCTGCCCGGGTATGATCCGAACGTCAAGATCAGGCTCTTGCAGTCCCTCAAAGACAAGATTGATATCGTCCTGTGTATTTATGCCGGGGATATCGAAAAAGGGAGGGTGAGGGGGGATTTCGGCATCACCTATGATATTGCCACGCTCAAGCTTATTGATGACCTGAGGAAGTGGGGGCTGGATATCGTTGCGGTGGTGATCACGCGTTTTTCCGGGCAGTCTTCGGCAACTATTTTCAAGAACAAGCTGGAGAGGCGCGGGGTTAAAGTGTACCTCCACTATCCGATCGAAGGTTATCCGGCGGATGTGGACCTGATCGTCAGCGACCGCGGGTTCGGCAAAAACGAATTTATCGAGACGAAAAAGCCCATCGTTGTGGTCACGGCCCCCGGCCCTAACAGCGGCAAGCTTTCCACCTGCCTTTCCCAGCTTTACCAGGAACACAAGCGCGGAACAAACGCCGGCTATGCAAAATTCGAGACCTTCCCTATATGGAATCTCCCCCTCAAGCATCCGGTCAACGTTGCCTATGAGGCGGCAACAGCCGATATACTCGATTTCAATCTCGTGGATCCCTTCCATCTGAATAAATACAACAGGACCGCCATAAATTACAACCGCGATGTGGAGAGTTTCCCTATCCTCAAGCTGATTCTCAGCAGGATCTTTGAGACCAATTCCAGCCTCCCGATGTATAACTCTCCCACCGATATGGGGGTGAACCGCGCCGGGTTCGGAATCATAGACGACAAGGTTACGCAGGATGCCTCAAAGCAGGAGCTGATCAGGAGGTATTTCCGTTATAATAGCGAATACGTGCTTGGCATTGAAAAAAAAGAGACGGTCGATAAAGTCATGCTGCTTATGGAAGAGCTAGGGGTCAAGGTGACCGACAGGCAGGTCGTTGAAGTGGCGCGCAAGGCAGCCGAAGAGGCTGAAAGTAAGGGCAAGGGCAACGAGGGCATTTATTGCGGCGCAGCGATCCAACTGCAGGACGGCCGCATCATTACCGGCAAGAACTCCAAGCTTATGCATGCCGCATCCAGCCTGGTTTTGAATACGGTCAAAGTGCTGGCAAACATACCAGATGAGATACTGCTTCTCTCTCCCCACGTGATAAACCAGATCGCCAGGCTTAAAGAGGGGATTATGGATCTGGAATCCGAAAGCCTGGACGTAGAGGAGACGCTGATTGCGCTCTCTATCAGCGCCACTACCAACCACACTGCGGAGATCGCCATGCAGAAACTCACCGAGCTGCGCGATTGCGAAGTACACATGACCCACATACCCACGCCCGGGGACGAAGTGGGATTGAAACGCCTGGGCGTCAACCTTACTACCGACGGGAAATTCTCCTCCCGCAACCTGTTTGTAACGTAGCTTCCCTATGGCAATAAGCATTAGATTTCTCGGCGGGGCGCGTACGGTCACCGGTTCCAGCCATTTGGTTTCCACGGGAAAATCAGCGGTCCTGCTGGATGCCGGCCTCTTCCAGGGAAAACGCGATCAGTTCTACGAGGTTAACACTACCTTCACTTTTAATCCCCGTAAGATCGATGCCCTGATTTTATCCCACGCGCACATCGACCATTGCGGCAATATCCCCAGCCTCATCAAAAAAGGCCTGCGCTGCAAGGTCTATACCACCTCTGCCACTAAAGACCTTGCCAGGTTAATGCTCGAAGATTCAGGAAAGATACAGGAAGAAGATATCAAATATGTCAACAAGATCAATAAAAGGCTTGGCCAGCCGCTGCGTAAACCCCTGTATACCAAAAAAGAAGCCCTCAAGGCCGCTAAGACCTTCCGTTCGCTTGAGTACGGGGAGCGTTTCCAGGTAAGTAAAGACATCTTTGTAACCCTCTATGATGCCGGCCATATCCTGGGCTCAAGCACCGTGGTGCTGGAGATAAAGGATACCGTCGCCTCCTCCGTGCGCATAGGTTATGCCGTGGACCTGGGAAGAAAAAACCTGCCCCTCCTGCATAATCCCGAGGTCCCCAAAGGGCTGGATTACCTGATCATCGAAAGCACGTACGGCGGGAGGTTCCATGCTCCCATTGAAGAAGCAAAAGGCAAGCTCAGGGACGCCATAATCCGCACTATTGAGCGCAAAGGGAAGATCCTCATACCTTCCTTTACCCTGGAGAGGGCCCAGGAGGTGATTTATTTCCTCAACGAGCTGCTGAGGGATAAGGCAATACCTTCCGTACCCGTTTATGTCGACAGCCCCCTGGCCACCGATATCACCGATCTCTTTAAATATCATTCCAGCTACCTCAATAGCCAGACGCAGCGCTTGATCAAACAGGGGTGCAGTCCTTTTGAATTCCTGAATCTCAGGTTTATCCGCGATCAGGCCGAGTCGAAAGTGCTTAATAACGATAAGCGGCCGATGATCATTATTGCCGGTTCGGGAATGTGCGAATCAGGCCGGATACAGCACCACCTTAAGAACAATATTGAGGATTCACGCAACACCATCCTGGTAGTCGGGTATATGGCTAAGGATACCCTTGGCAGGAGGATTGTAGAACGCGTGCCTTTCGTGCGTATTTTCGGAGTTGAGTATGAATTGAACGCCGAGGTAGTGATTATTAATTCATTTTCCGGGCACGCCGACCGGGACGGCCTGGTTGAATTTATCACTGCCTGCCTCCCCCTCAAGCGCATATTCCTGGTGCACGGAGACCAGGAGCAGTCGCAGATGCTTTACGATTTTCTTGCGCAAAAAGGCCTCAATGTTTACCTCCCTGCCAAAGATGAAGAGGTCTTGCTAAGCTAACGGGAATGTGGTAATATAGCTTCCCAATTGGTGAAACGATACTAACGCATCCCTCGCCTGAGCGCTTGCGGCAAGTCAGCAAGAGGGTTTATTATCCCGCACCATAAGCGCCGGTCGGATTTCTCGCGAAATCCGACTCGGCAAGGCGCAGGATTAATTCGCACAGATGACTTATGTCACCGCCTACACGGTTCCATAAGTCATGTGCTCATTAAGGAGGTAATCATGACAGGCGGAAAAGCAACTCCCAAGAAAGATGAAGCGCTTAAAGTTTCCTGCGGGCAGAATGTCAAAACCGGGCAGATCCTGCTCAGGGGTATCAATACCTATAAGCCCGGCATCAACGTCAGGGGCATGGGGACGATGTATGCCTTGTGTCCCGGCAAAGTTTATTTTACCAGGAAGAAGACCCCGCACGGGAAAACCAGGACCTTCATCAATATAGAACCTTCCAAAGAAAAGGCCACAGCTTAACGAATGGCTGTCGGCAGCGCTGCGCAGCGGTACGCGTCCCTTAAATACGCGCTTCTGGCAGCGGATATCCTGAGCCTGGCGGCTTTGCTTTTTTTCTTTCAGGCAAGCGGCCTTTCGTATCTCCTCGCGCAGAAAGCAGCTTCTTTATGCCCTCCGGGGCCCTGCCCCCTTATTTTTTATACCGTTATCGCAGGTTGTGCCTACCTCCTTGTTATGTTCCCGCTGCATTTTTTCCAGGGTTTTGTTCTTGAGCATCGCTTCCTCCTTTCCAGGCAAAGTTTCCCTCGCTGGATGTCCGATCATCTCAAGGCTGCGGCTGTTTCCTATTGTATTCTCCTTCTATTCCTCTGCGCTTTTTATTGGCTTGTCAGGAGATTTGCGCGTCACTGGTGGTTGCTGCTCTCTGCATTATGGCTGTTGTTTTCATTTCTTTTCGCGCGGATCGTGCCTCTGTTTTTGATACCCCTGTTCTATAAATGCCGCAAGGTTTCTGACGAGGGGTTACGCAAAAGGATACTTGCCCTGGCTGAGAAGATGGGGGTGGGAGTGATAGATGTCTATGAATTTGACCTGAGCGCTAAAACCGCCAAGGCAAACGCCGCGCTCACCGGCATGGGGAAGAGCCGCAGGATACTGCTTGCCGATACGCTTAAGGAAAAATACACGCATGAAGAAATAGAAGTCATCATCGCGCACGAGCTGGCGCACCATAAGCTCAAGCATATCCCGAAACTGATCGTTTTTAATGCCTTGGCAGTGCTGGCGCTTTTCTACTTTGTTTACCTGACAGGCCCTGCGGCAAGCGCTTTTTTTGGCGCTGGCTCCCTTGCCGATCTGGCTGCGCTGCCGATCGTCGGCCTGTATGCTGTTTTATTCGGGGTGATAACGCAGCCCCTGGGTAATTTTATGAACCGGTGCTTTGAGAGACATGCTGATGAGTGCGCCCTCTCTGTCACGCGCTCATTCGAGGCTTTTATATCCGCTTTCCAAAAGCTGAGCAGCCAGAACCTCGCCGACGAAAATCCCCACCCCATCATAAAATCACTTTTTTTTGACCATCCTCCGGTTTCTGAGCGTATTGCTATGGCGCATGCTTTACGCGCAAGCGGGGCAGGGTAATAGATAAGGAGTTCAGGAAGGGCAGGATTCCAGGTGCCGGATGATTGCTTCGGCTGCCCTCAGGCCTGCGCCTTTGTCTCCCAGCGAATTCTTTAAACGGGAAAGGCTTTCTTTGATGCGGGTTTGTTCCTGCTGGCTGCCGAGGATTCCGGCGATCTCGCGGGCGATCCTGCGGGGGGATGCTTGATGCTGAATGAATTCCGGGATGATACGCTCGCCGGCGGCAATGTTAACTATCCCGATATAAGGGACCTTGACCTGGGGGCGGTAGAGCAGGTAGTTCAACATGCCCATGGTATATACGATTACAAAGGGTTTCCCCAGTATTGCGGCTTCCAGGGTCGCGGTGCCAGAGGCCACTATCGCACAATCCGCTGCCCCGAGACAATCGTATGTCTTTCCTTCGATGATACGCGCTTCCGGGGCATACGGGCCGATCGCGGCTTTGTAGATTTCCCAGTCAACAGACGTTGATTTGGCTATCAGCGTCTGCAGGGGGACTTCATGTGAGAGGAGGCGTGCAGCGGAAAGCATGAGGGGTAACATCCTTTGCACCTCTCCTGCGCGGGAGCCCGGGAGGAGCGCTAAGGTTGTTTTGGCAGGGGTCAATTTTATGCTGGAAAGAAGCGCCTCCTTTTTGATCTCCGGCTTTACTATATCCAGAAGCGGATGGCCCACCCATTCCGCGCTTACCCCGTGTTTTTTATAGAACTGTTCTTCGAATCGGAAGAGCACGATCATTTTCGAAACATACTTTTTTATCGAACGTATCCTTCCCGGCCTTGAGGCCCACACCTGGGGACTGATGTAATAGATAACGGGTATGCGTTTGTTGACCGCAGCGGCAAGCCGGAGGTTAAAACCGGAGAAATCCACCAGGATAAGGCCGTCGAATTGCCCGGAAGCGATTTTTGTAAGGATAGTTTTTTTTAAAGACAGAAAGACGGGGAGCTTCTTAATGACGTCGAAGAGCCCGATGACGGAAAGCTCTTTGATGGGGAAAAATATCTCTGCCCCCTCCCGCGCCAGGAGCTCTCCTCCGACCGCCGTAATCTCCACTTCAGGCCTTAAAGACTTGATGTGGCGCACGAGGTGGGCGGCATGCAGGTCGCCTGAGGCTTCTCCGCAGACGAGAAGTAATTTTTTTATGCCCGCCATATGCGTTTTTGAATGGATAGCGCTACGCTCAGCGCCTCCCTGGCGACTTCTCCGGAGACCAGCGGGGGTGAGCCTGTGGCAACGCAGTTGACGAAGGATTCTAATTCCTTGCGCAAGGGCTCCTCTTTTTCTATGGGGAGTTCTTCTTTTAGGATGCGGGCATTATCCCTGGTGTAACGCATTGCCCGCGCCTCCTTGTAATCAAGGGAGATGTAGGTATTCTTCTGGAATATCCTTATTTTGCGCATTATCTCGTCTGAAACGCGGCTGGCGGTCAGGTTGGCAACGCAGCCGTTTTTGAAAGTGAGCCGGGCATTGGCTATATCTTCGAAGGAGGTCAGGACATTGACCCCGGTTGCCTCGATACGCTTTATCGAAGACATTACCAGCCCCAGGACAATATCTATGTCATGGATCATCAGGTCAAGCACTACCCCGATATCAAGGGAGCGGTGCGGAAAGGGGCTTAAACGGTGGCATTCGATAAAGCGGGGTTCATCAATGATCCTGGCGGTTGCCGCAAACGCCGAATTGAAACGTTCGACATGGCCTACCTGGAGGATGCGTTTTCTGGCCCTCGCCAGCCTGATCAGCCTGTTTGCCTGCGGAATAGTTTCGGTAAAGGGTTTTTCAACAAGGCAGTGGATGTTGCGGTTAAGCATTTCGCTGCATACGGCATAATGCTCTCTGGTGGGGACGGCGATGGAGACCGCCTCGACCAATCCTGTAAGGAGGTTAACATCCTTTACGCCCCGTACCCCCAGGGTTTCGGAAACCTCCTTTAGGCGTGCCTCGTCCGTGTCCAAGACAGCCTCCAGGGTGCACTCCGGCATCTCCTTATATATCTTGGCATGGATACTTCCCAGGTGGCCGACTCCGATAACGCCGATTTTAACCTTTTTCATAGAAAAATGATATCAAAACACTCGACACAAGTCAACCAATATGATAAAATAAACACTCTTTAACGAGGGACTAAACGTGCGGGACTACTTGAAGTTACTTAGATTCCTGAAGCCTTATTTAGGGCATCTTGCCCTGGCGGTTGTATGTATGGGGTTCTCTGCGGTTTTTGACGGGGTATCCCTGGCAATGATTGTCCCTCTCGCAGATAAGGTAATGACCGGTAAAAAGATCATTATACCGGCGAAATTACCTGTGTTTATTGCGGATTTTGTGGAGAGGCTCAATGTTACCCCTCCCGAGGCCATGCTTAACTATATGGCATTCGGCATATTAGCGCTTTTTTTCCTCAAAGGCGTCTTTGGATTCCTGCAAAGCTACCTTATGTCGGATATAGGACAGCGCGTTGTCAGGGATATTAAAGCAAAGCTGTACCGTAAATTCCAGGACCTTTCCCTGGATTATTTCACCCGCAAGCGCGGCGGAGAGATTATCTCGCGGATTACCAATGACGTAAAACTGGTTGAAAATGCCGTTTCCTACGGGTCTACAGACCTCGTCTATCAGACCCTCCAGGTTATTATTTTTACTTTTTTGACCTTTTTTATCCATTTCAGACTGGCGCTTGTTTCTTTTGTGCTCCTGCCTTTGATCAGCTTTCCTATTATAAAAGTGGGCAAGGCGTTGCGTAAGCTTTCAAGGCGGGCACAGGAGAAGATGGCTGATACCAACTCCATACTTTACGAGACCATTATCGGTGCCCGCATTGTGCGGGCTTTCAATATGGAAGAATACGAGATCCGTAAATTCAACCAGGTCAACCAGGATTATTACCGGCTCTCCATGAAATCGATAAAGCGCCTGCTTATCTTAAGCCCGACAACCGAGTTCCTCGGGTGCATGGCCGGGATTTTTGTTTTTTTCTGGGGAGGCAGGGAGGTTATCGCCGGGAAACTGTCGTTCGGAGTCTTCGGGTTCTTCCTGGGGTCTCTCTTATCCCTGGTCAGGCCTTTTAAGAAATTGAGCCAGGTAAATTCCCTGAACCAGCAGGCGGTTGCCGCCAGCGAGCGTATCTATGAAGTCCTGGATGCTTCCTCAAGCGTCAGGGAGGCCCCTTCGGCCTTTGTGATCACAGGGCTCAAGGAAACAATCGTTTTTGAAAACGTACATTTCACTTACGAAGAGGCGCCCATCCTTAAAGGCATAAATTTGACGGTCAGAAAAGGGCAAATGCTTGCCATTGTCGGGCCCAGCGGCGTCGGGAAAAGCACCCTGGTGGACCTCTTGCCGCGCTTCTACGACCCCCAGCAGGGAAGGATACTCTTTGACGGCAGGGATATAAAGCAGGCGACCCTTAAGTCTTTGCGCGAGCAGATAGGCATTGTCACGCAGGAGACCATTCTTTTTAATGATACCATCAGGGCTAATATTGCCTATGGCAAGGCGCAGGCCTCCCAGAAGGACATAGAGGCAGCCGCGGCCCAGGCGCATGCCCATGAGTTCATCAGGCTCCTTCCGGAAGGTTACGATACTGTTATCGGTGACCGGGGAGCCAAGCTTTCAGGGGGTGAGCGCCAAAGGATTGCCATCGCCCGCGCCCTGCTTAAGGACCCCCCGGTACTGATACTCGATGAAGCTACTTCCCAGCTGGATGCCGCAGCAGAGCGCATCGTGCAGGAAGCGCTTGACCGGTTGATCGCGGGCAGGACGGTCTTTGTCATAGCCCACCGGCTTTCAACCGTCCGCAACGCCCACCGTATTGTTGTCCTGGATAAGGGAAGGATTGTCGAAGAGGGGACTCATGCCGAGCTCCTGGCAAAAAGGGGATTATACAAAAAGCTTTATGAGATACAGGAAGTAGAAAAATAGTTGCGCAGAATTATTTTTAGTGTTATATTAACAGATTATTTCGGTAGAGGAAAATAAAAGCGCTTAAACAACAAAATCGCATTCGCAAGGGAGGTAGTTTTGCCTACAGAACTCATTAAGCAGCTATTGGAAGCAGGTGTGCATTTCGGCCACAAGACGTCCCGCTGGAACCCGAAGATGAAAAAATATATTTTCGGGGAGAGGAGCGGTATTTACGTCATTGACCTGGAGAAGACCGTGGAATGCCTGGTAAAGGCCAGGGAGTTCCTTATGGATATAACTTCGAAAGGCGATACCATCCTTTTTGTAGGGACCAAAAAGCAGGCCCAGGAGGTTATACAACAGGAGGCCATCCGCTGTGGGATGTATTATGTAACCGAGCGCTGGCCCGGGGGGTTGCTGACGAACCTCTTTACCATCAAAAAGAGCATTAACCGGCTCAAAGAGATAGAGAGGATGCGCGAAGACGGGACTTTCCAGAAGCTCACCAAGAAAGAAGTGGCAGCCCTGGATAAGGAGGCCGCAAAGCTGAAGAAGAATTTTTCCGGCATCGTGCAGATGGAGCGCCTTCCGCGGGCGATCTTTGTCGTTGATACCAAGAAAGAGGAAACTGCGGTCAAGGAGGCGAACAGGCTTTGTATCCCGGTGATCGGGCTCATTGATACGAATTCCAACCCCAGTTTGGTTGCGTATCCTATACCGGGCAACGACGACGCCACAAAGTCCATACGGCTGATAGCTTCTCTCCTGGCAGATACGGTTATCGAGGGACGCAAGAAATTCCTCTCCTATCTTTCCGAGACCGGCGTGGGAACTAAGCAGGAACGCCAGGAAGAAGAGCCGCTGGTATTGCCGGAAGAAGAAGAAAAGATCAAAGAGATAGAGGAGGTAGTTGAGACCTCCGCAGCTCCTGATGAAGCCGGCAAACAGGGGAAGAAACCAAAGGGACGTTCGTTCTCCGAAGAAAAGCCCAAAAACAAAAGAAAGGTATAACCGAGAAAAATGAGAAAGCCATTAGATTTGATCAAGGAATTAAGGATGATGACCTCTTCCAGCATTGCCGACTGTAAAAAGGCGATCGAGGAATCGGGCGGAGATCTCAAAAAGGCCCAGGAGCTGTTGCGTAAGCGCGGCCTCGAGATCGCTGCCAAGAAACAGGCTCGCGCAACCAGGGAAGGAAGGGTAGAGGCGTATATCCATACCGGTAACAAGATCGGCGTTTTGCTTGAGGTGGGTTGCGAGACCGATTTCGTGGCTAAGAATAACGATTTTGCGCAGTTCACCAAGGATGTGGCTATGCAGATAGCGGCCACCAGCCCTTCCTACCTCAGGAAAGAAGATGTGCCTCAGGAGGTCGCCGAGCAGGAAAAAGACAATGACCTCTTTTTTAAAGAACACTGTCTTCTGGAGCAGCCGTTTATCAAAGACCCCTCCATTACTATCAGGGATTATCTCTCCAGTCTCGTAGCCAAGGTCGGAGAGAACATTGTCGTACATAGATTCGTCAGATACAAGGTGGGAGAATGATGGAAGGGAAAAGCCCGGTCTACCGGCGTATCGTGCTGAAATTGAGCGGCGAGGCCCTCCAGGGCAAGAAGGCTCATGGGATCGATCACGCGGTCCTGGTTTCGATCGCCGCCCAGATCAAGGAGTTACGGGACCTGGGGGTTGATGTGGCCATAGTCCTGGGCGGAGGAAATATCTTCCGGGGGCAGGAGAATACCGCTTCCCTGGGCCTGAATATGGACAGGTCAGTAGCGGATTACATGGGGATGCTGGCTACGATTATCAACGGCCTGGCCCTGCAGGATGTCCTTGAAAAGATGGAAATGCCCACCCGCGTGATGACAGCCATCGAGATGCAAAGGATTGCCGAACCCTATATAAGAAGAAGGGCGATCAGGCATCTTGAGAAAGGGCGCGTGGTGATCTTTGTCGCCGGCACCGGAAACCCGTATTTTACCACCGATACGGCGGCAGCGCTTCGCGCCATGGAGGTCCAGGCGGATGCCATCCTCAAGGCTACCAGGGTGGACGGCGTATATTCCGCGGACCCCCTGAAGGTCAGGAGCGCGCGTAAATTTGAGAAACTCAAATATATAGATGTGTTGAAAAGGCGCCTGAAGGTTATGGATGCCACGGCAATAAGCCTCTGCATGGATAACAAGCTCCCTATCGTCGTATTTAATCTTACCAAAAAAGGCAACATTAAGCGCGTGGTGCTCGGCGATAAGATCGGCACCGTCGTTAATTGATAATGGCAATCGGTTGCGCGCGTCTGTAAAAACCGTCGTTAAATCGGGAGGCGCTGATGGTGACAAAAGAGGTCTTGCATACCACAGAGGAGAAGATGAAGAAGGCGTTTGAATCGGTTATCCGCTCTTTTGCCGAAGTAAGGACCGGGCGGGCAAATCCCCAGTTGGTCGAAGGCCTGCACGTTGAATATTACGGAACGCCGACATTACTGAAGCAGCTTGCTTCCATTTCGGTTCCCGATCAGCACATGATCGTCATACAGCCGTGGGATCCCACCTGTATCCCCGACATCGAAAAGGCGATCATGAAATCAAACCTGGGGGTAAATCCCTCCAATGACGGGAAAATGGTTAGGTTATCCTTGCCTGCGCTTTCCAAAGAACGTCGCCAGGAACTGGTGAAACTTGTGCATAAAATGAGCGAAGACGGACGCGTTTCTTTGAGGACGATACGCCGTGATGCCAAGGAGCACCTGGAAAAGCTGGAAAAGGATAAAGCCATTTCCGAGGACGACAAGTTCCGCGGAGTGGAGGAATTGCAAAAGATCGTCGATAAGTATATCGGCAAGATAGACGAACTGCTTAAGAATAAAGAGAAGGAAATTCTGGAAGTATAGAAAGCCGATAGTCGATCGTGCAATGCCCGGATGGGTGTGCACGATAGACTATTGACTATCGACCATTGACCCATAGTCTTTCTCATAACTTTGGGCCTCTAGCTCATCCGGTAGAGCACCACCCTTTTAAGGTGGGTGTGCCGCGTTCGAGTCGCGGGAGGCTCACTGCTTTTTTTGCCTTGCAGAGCAAGGCAAAAAAAGCGTCCCGCAGCCCGCGGCAAAAATATCGAAGAGATTTTTGCCGCGTTTGGGCAAGGGACAGGAATATTACACAGCCAAAAAGGGCTTACCTTGGGCGGATGGTGCAATTGGCAGACACGCGAGGCTTAGGACCTCGTGGCAGCAATGCCTTGGAGGTTCAACTCCTCTTCCGCCCACTTGAAAATAGCAGTCAGGCAACAATACAACAGACATAACTTTATGCGGGAGTGGCTCAGTTGGTAGAGCGCAACCTTGCCAAGGTTGATGTCGCGGGTTCGAACCCCGTCTCCCGCTCCATACTAACACATCAAAGGAGAGAAACATGAAGATCATGGAGTTTCTTTCGAAAAAGGCAATATTGACAGACATCAAATCAACCAAAAAAGAAGATGTCATTAAGGAGCTTGTCGATTCCCTCATTGCCTCAGGGGATGTGGATAAACGTAGCCGCGCCAAGCTGGTGGAAGCGCTTATGGCCAGGGAGGCCCTGGGTTCTACCGCCATCGGCCAGAGCGTAGCCATTCCGCATGCCAAGAGCGACTGCGTGGAAAAGCTCGTGGCAGCTTTCGGCATCTCCAGGAAAGGCGTCGATTTTGATTCCCTCGACGGAGAGCCGGCATTCATCTTCTTTTTGCTGGTTGCGCCGCAGGATTCCGCAGGGCCGCACCTGAAGGCCTTGGCGAGGATCTCGCGCCTCTTAAAGGACAAATATTTCCGCGACAGCCTCCGTTCCTGCACCGACGAAAAAGAGATTCTCAGGATTATTACGCAGGAAGATGAGAAGAAGATTTAATATCCTTAGGCTGCGGGCCAAGGCCAAAGAGCTGTTAAAGTGGTTTTATCCCGGCATCGGGATAAAACGGTGGATCGGCCTTGCGGGGTTTGGGATTATCCTGGTTATTATCGGCTCCATCAGCCTGCGCGCGGATGAATACTGGGTCATCCGGCTCTCTGACACCATCCTGGTCATTTCCGGTATCATTATTCTTATACTGGGCATCAAGCGGATGGTCCGCTCTTTTATAACCGCCTTTGTCCCCGCTTCGAGGGGAACGGAGCTGGTTGATATACTCTATCAGCGCAAGCAACTGGGGCGCGGTCCCAAGATCGTTGCGGTCGGCGGGGGGACAGGCCTTTCGGTACTCTTAAGCGGGCTTAAAGAGTATACCTCTAATATTACCGCTATCGTTACGGTTGCCGACGACGGAGGTTCTTCCGGCCGTCTGCGCCAGCAGTTTGATATGCTCCCTCCCGGAGACATCCGTAACTGCCTGGTCGCGCTGGCAGACGCTTCGACGCTGATGCGCGACCTTTTTCAGTTCCGTTTTGATACCAGCTCGGAGCTTTCCGGTCACAGTTTCGGCAATCTTTTTATCACCGTTATGACGCAATTGACGGGTGATTTTGAGAAGGCGATCAAAGAGACCAGCAAGGTCCTTGCGCTGAGGGGCCAGGTGATCCCTTCGACCCTGAGCAATGTCGTACTGGTCGCCCAACATGTTGACGGCACGGTGACAGAAGGAGAGAATAAGATCCCCCAGGCGCGCAAGGCCATCGAGCGGGTGTACCTCAAGCCCGCCAAGCCTTCGGCAACCCAGGAGGCGGTCAGGGCCATACAGGAGGCACACCTTATTGTTCTGGGCCCGGGCTCTCTCTACACCAGCATTATCCCGAATCTTTTGATTAAGGAGATTACCGATGCGATCGTCGCCTCAGGCGCGATCAAGATATACGTCTGTAACGCCATGACCCAGCCGGGGGAGACTGACCGGTTCAGCGCATCGGACCACATAAAGACACTTATAAAACACAGCCATCCGCGCATCTTTGACTACTGTATTTTAAATAACGGCCAGATTTCAAAAGACGCGTTGAAGCGTTACGAGAAGGAGGTTTCCTTCCCCGTTGTCAACGACACCAGGAATATAACCGGTATGGGGTATCGCGCCATCGAAGACGATATCATTATTTCGGAAGAGGTTGTGCGTCATGATCCCGGTAAGCTTGCGCGGATCATTTTAAGCTTCATAGAGGAAGTATAGATATGCCAGTAATCAAAAAGACGGTTACCATCAAGAACAAGCAGGGCCTGCATGCACGGCCGGCTGCGATCTTTGTGCAGGTAGCGAATAAATTCGATTCACGCATTGTTATCCGCCGGGGAAAGGAAGAGATCAACGGAAAGTCCATTATGGGGATACTGATGCTTGGGGCGGAAAAGGGGAGCCAGATTACTATCGAGATCGAAGGGGACGATGCGCACCTGGCTATGGTTGAATTGGAAAAGATAATCACCAGCGAAGAATAAGCGATGATAAAGCTCAAAGGCATAGCGGCAGCTTCCGGAGTAAGCATAGGCAAGGCCTTCAAGATAGGGAAGGAAGAATTTAATATCCCGCGCCAGCCGATCAAGCCGGAAGAGATACCGTTTCAGATACAGCTTTTTGAAGAGGCTCTGATCCAGACGCGCCGGGAGATCATTGATCTGCAGAAACGCATCTCCAAGGACATGGGACAGGACCAGGCGGAGATCTTCGATGCGCATCTTCTGGTCCTCGAGGACCGCATGCTCATCGAGGAGGTTATTTCCCGCTTGAAGAAAGAATGCGTTTCTGTCGCTTTCATCTTTTCGGAAGTGCTCAAGAAATACATCGAGGTATTTTCGAATATCGAGGATGAATACCTGAAGGAGCGCACTGCCGACGTCAATGACGTGGGCAAGCGCATCCTGAGAAACCTTTTAGGGAAGAAACGCAGCGCCCTGGAGGATATACAGGAGAGGGCGGTTGTTGTCGCCCATGACCTTTCTCCGTCGGATACCGCTTCCATGCACCGGCGGAACGTCAGCGCGTTTGTGACCGATATCGGCGGAAAGACTTCTCATACCGCCATTATGGCGAAATCCCTGGAGATACCCGCGGTTGTTGGAACAGAAGAGGCAACCAGCCATATCAAGACGGGTGATACCGTAATCGTTGACGGCAGCATGGGTATCGTGATCATTGACCCTGACGCCGAAACCCTCGCCTTTTACCAGCAGGAACTGGAGAAGCTCAAAGGGATCTCCGAGCATTTCCTAACCGTTAAAGACCTTCCTGCCGTCACTACCGATGGAAAGACCATCGAGATAGCCGGCAATATCGAATTTCCTGATGAGGTGCCTTCGGTGAAGCTGCACGGAGGAGAAGGTATAGGGCTTTACCGCACCGAGTTCTTCTACATGAACCGCGCGGACCTGCCTTCGGAAGAAGAGCACTATCAGGCATATAAGTATGTTGCCGAAGAGATGAAGCCTCATCCTGTCATTATCCGCACGCTGGACCTTGGCGGTGATAAGTTCCTCTCGCAATTTGCTCTTCCCCAGGAGATGCAGCCGTTTTTGGGGTGGAGGGCTATCAGATTTTGCCTGGCGCGGCCCGATATCTTCAAGGTGCAGTTAAGGGCGATCCTCAGGGCATCGGTGCACGGGAAGCTGAAGATGATGTATCCGATGATTTCGGGAAAGGCAGAGCTTGTGCAGGCAAACGCCATCCTTAAAGAGGCAAAGGAAGAACTGAGAAGGGAAGGCGCAACCTTTGATGAGAATCTTGAGGTTGGCGTGATGATTGAAGTCCCTTCGGCGGCGATGACCGCCGATATCCTGGCGACCGAAGCGCACTTTTTCAGTATCGGCACCAACGACCTTATCCAGTATTCATTGGCCGTTGACCGCACCAACGAAAAAGTAGCCTATCTTTATGAGCCGACCCATCCGGCGGTCCTGAGGATGCTCAGGAATATAATTGACGCCGCCCACAACGCAGGGATCTGGGTGGGCGTGTGCGGAGAAATGGCCAGTGAAGCAGCGCTTGCCCTGGTGCTGCTGGGTCTGGGTGTCGATGAGCTCAGCATGCCTGCCTCGGCTATCCCGGAGATCAAATATATGATCCGCGCGGTCTCCATGGAAGAAGCCAGAGGCATCGCCCAGCAGGCATTGAGGCTGGCCACAGGCAAGGAAGTGGAAGAATTCAGCCAGGCGAAGGCCCGGGAGATCCTGGCCAGGTAAGCCCGAATCGGTAATCCCGCGTTCGAATTGAAAGCCCGCATGGAAAAGAAAACCCTGAATGCATCCTCGATCAGAAAGATCGACAGGTCCTCGGTGCTGGATACGCTTATGGATTTTCCCGGCCACTGCCAGGCCGCGTGCGAGATTGCCGGTAAAGCGCAGATACTTTTTGACAGGCGGGATTTCAATCAGATAGTCTTTGCAGGGGTAGGAGGGTCTGCCATCGGAGCGGACCTGGTGCGCGCATACCTTTATTTTGATTGCACCCTGCCGATACAGGTTTTCCGCGATTATGAGATGCCGGCCTGCGTGGACAGCCACAGCCTCGTTTTTATTGTGAGCTATTCCGGGAATACCGAAGAGACGCTGAGCGCCTACCGGATCGCCCGCCAGCGCGGAGCTTCCATAATCTCGGTTTCTTCCGGCGGCACCTTGCAAAGTTTAAGCCGCCAGGATGAGACGACCTTTATCCAGGTCCCTGCAGGTTTGCCTCCGCGCAGCGCCCTGGGATATCTGGGGGTCACACCTTTGTGCCTGCTGAGCCGCCTGGGGGTGATAAAGGACGTGTTCCCGGAGGTGCGCAGCGCCATCGCCGTGCTCTGTGAGTTGCGCGATAAGAACCTTAACCCCCGCATCGGGCAAAAGGAGAATGCCGCCAAGGTGCTGGCTGACAAATTAAAAGGCAAAGTGGCGGTGGTATGCAGTTCGTCGGTGCATTTTGACGTCGCTGCAATCCGCCTGAGGTGCCAGTTAAACGAAAACTCCAAAGCGCTTGCCTTTACCGCGTTTATACCGGAAGCCACGCATAACGAGATCGTGGGCTGGCAGAATCCCGCTAAGGCGCTTGGCCAGTTTTGCGTGGTGCTTCTCAGGGATAACAAGATGCATCCCCGGGTTGCCAAGAGAATGGATATCTTTGCGGATATCATACGCCAGCAGGGCGCTGGCGTTATAGAAGTATGGTCACGGGGAGAAGGGTTATTAAGCAGGATCCTTTCCCTGATTTATATAGGGGATTTTGCTTCGCTTTACCTGAGCGTGCTTTACGGCGTTGATCCGGGTCCGGTGGACCGCATTACTTTTTTGAAAAGCGAATTGTCACGCAGTTAAAACGAGGTATTCATGAAAGCGGTAATCTTAGCGGCCGGGTATGCCACCAGGCTTTACCCCCTTACCAGGATGTATCCGAAGCCGCTGCTTAAGGTGCGCAACAGACCGATCATAGATTACCTTATCGATAAGCTCATCTGCCTGAAGGGGCTCAATGAGATTGTCGTTGTCAGCAACAATAAATTTTTCCGGCGGTTTGAGGCCTGGCGTAAGCACCATCCCCACCGGCGGCATATCACGGTGGTGAACGACTTGACCGAAAGCAACGCCGACAGGCTTGGCGCGATAGGGGATGCGGACTTTGCTATCTCTAAAAGGCGCATAAGGACTGACGTGCTGGTGATCGGCGGAGATAATATCTTTGACGGAGACTTAAGCGCATTCCTTGATTTTGCGCGGGAAAAGGGAAAGAGCCCGGTTATCGGGGCGTATGATATCGGCAGGCTTAAAGATGCCCGCCATTACGGCGTCTTAAAGATCGACAGGCGCAACAGGATTGTCGATTTTCAGGAGAAACCCCTTAAACCCACGTCAAAGCTGGTTGCAATGTGTTTGTATTATTTCCCGGCTCAAAAACTCAGGCTTATTAAAGAGTATATGCGTGCCAAGGACACAAGGCGTGACGCAACCGGTTTGTACATAGATTGGCTCAGGAAGCGCGTGGCGGTGTATTCTTTTGTTTTCGGCGGCCGATGGTATGACATCGGTGACCACGCATTCTACCGTAAGGCACAATCGTCGTTCATCAATCAATAAAAAGGAGGATCTATGGCAGGGCGTAAGCATTTTTTCACTTCTGAATCCGTAGGAGAGGGGCATCCGGATAAGGTGTGCGACCAGATCTCGGATGCGGTCCTCGATGAAGTCTTGAGGCAGGACCCTTACGGAAGGGTTGCCTGCGAAACATACGTTACCATGGGGCTTTTGATCGTCGGAGGGGAGATCACCACCACCGGCTTCGTCGATGTGCACAGTCTCACGCGCAATATCCTCAGGCAGATCGGTTATACTCACCCGAAATACGGGTTTGATTATCATACCTGCGCGGTCATCAATACCATCCACAGCCAGTCGCCTGATATTGCCCAGGGCGTTAATACCGGCGGAGCAGGCGATCAGGGTTTTATGGTCGGGTATGCCTGTAAAGAAACGCCGGAATTGATGCCGCTGCCGATCATGCTTGCGCATAAGCTCGTCAAGCGCACCGCCGACGTCCGCAGGCAGGGTATACTCAAATACCTCGGTCCGGACTGCAAATCGCAGGTTAGCGTGGAGTACCATGACGGCTCGCCCAAGCGGGTCGATTCCTGTGTTTTGGCCTGTCAGCATACCGAGGACATCCTGGACGCCTCAAAAGAGAAAATTACCAAAAAGGCCCGCCAGGAGCTTATCGATGTTATCGCAAAGCCCGTACTCAAAGAATATCTTGATAAGAACACCAAGTTTTATGTTAATGAGACCGGTAAATTCGTTATCGGCGGCCCTCAATCAGACACGGGGATGACCGGCCGCAAGATCGTCGTGGATACCTACGGCGGGGTAGCAGCACCCGGCGGAGGCGCCTTTTCCGGAAAAGACCCGACCAAGGTTGACCGCTCCGCCGCGTATATGGCGCGTTATGTGGCGAAGAACATCGTGGCAGCAGGACTTGCCGAGAAATGCCTGCTTCATCTGGCATATGTCATCGGCCAGGCAGAGCCGCTTGCAATCATGGTTGATACCTACGGGACAGGCAAGCTCTCCGAAGCGCAATTTATCAAGCTTATCAGGGATAATTTTGATCTTACTCCGCGCGGCATGATTAAATCCCTGGAGCTCTTGAGGCCTATCTATACAAAAACCGCCTGCTACGGGCATTTCGGAAGGACCGAGCCGGAATTCAGCTGGGAGAATACGGACAAGGCAGCAGCTCTTAAGAAGCAGGCTGCGCGAATGTAAGCTCAGACGCGCATATAAAGGAGAAAGGTAATGAAGTATGACATCAAGGATATTTCCTTAGCTAAAAAAGGAGGCCTCAGGATCGAGTGGGCGCGCAACAATATGCCTGTCCTGGCGCTTGTTGCAGAGCGTTTTAAAAAAGAAAAGCCCTTGAAGGGGTTAAAGGCTTCCTGCTGCCTTCACGTGACAACGGAAACAGGCGTATTGATGGAGGTCCTTAAGGCAGGCGGCGCAGAGGTGATGCTCTGCGCGTCAAATCCGCTTTCAACCCAGGACGACGTTGCCGCAGCCCTGGTAAAGGACCTTAAGATAGGGGTATTCTCTATTAAAGGAGAAAATTCCGCCACCTACTATAAACATATTAAAGCCGTCCTGGCGGTAAAGCCGGATATTACTATGGATGACGGAGCTGACCTGGTAAGCGTTATCCATCAAAGAAGCCCGGCTGAGCACGCCAACATAATCGGCGGGACAGAGGAGACCACCACCGGCGTTATACGGCTGAGGGCCCTGGCCCGGGAAGGGAAGCTTCGCTACCCTATTATCGCGGTCAACGATGCCCAGACAAAACACTTGTTTGATAACCGCTATGGGACCGGGCAGTCCACGATAGACGGCATTATCCGCGCCACCAATAAACTGTTGGCAGGCTCCACTGTTGTGGTTTGCGGATACGGATGGTGCGGCAAGGGTGTGGCTATGCGCGCCAAGGGCATGGCTGCTAAGGTCATCGTGGTGGAGGTCGATCCTCTCAGAGCCCTGGAGGCTGCGATGGATGGTTTTGAGGTCATGCCTATCAAGGAAGCCAGCCGCCGCGGGGATGTCTTTGTCACCACTACCGGAGACACCAGCGTCATACGCAAGGAGCACTTCGCTGCGATGAAGGACGGAGTCATTATTTCCAATGCCGGCCACTTTAACGTGGAGATAGATATCCCGGCGCTGGAAAGATTGAGCACGAAGAGAAGGATTATACGGGATTTTGTGCATGAATATACCCTTAAAGGGAAACGCAGGATATATCTTCTGGGGGAAGGCAGGCTTATAAATCTGGCTGCCGCAGAAGGGCACCCCGCGCAGGTTATGGATATGTCTTTTGCCAATCAGGCATTAAGCGCCGAGTATATCGCCATGCACCACCGCAGCCTCAAAAAAGACGTGTACAAGGTTCCTGAGCAGATAGATTCCCGGATCGCCTCTCTCAAGCTTAAATCCATGGGGATTAAAATCGATGCCTTGACGCCTGAGCAGAAGAAGTATCTTGCCAGCTGGGAGATAGGCACATAGATTTATGGTAAAACGAATAGGCGTGTTGACTTCCGGAGGGGATGCTTCGGGGATGAACGCCGCTATCCGCGCGGTTGTCCGTTGCGGCCTGCACGCTAAGTTGGAGATTCTGGGGATATTCCGCGGATACGCCGGCCTCCTTAATGAAGAGATCAAGCCTCTGGATCATCGTTTTGTTTCGAATATTATCAACCGCGGAGGCACGGTCCTCAAGACTGCCCGGTCACCTGAATTCCGCACCGAAGCTGGCCAGGAGCGCGCGGTAGAGATTATCAAGAAGCATAAGATCGATGGGCTGGTGCTTATCGGCGGAGACGGCACCTACCGGGGAGGGCTGGCCCTGAGCAGAAAATGGAATATTCCCTGTATCGGCGTACCCGGCACGATCGATAATGACATAGCAGGCACCGATGCCACCATTGGAGCAGATACTGCGGTCAATGTCGCCCTGGATGCCATTGATAAGATCCGCGACACCGTCACATCCATGGAGCGCATTTTCGTCGTGGAAGTCATGGGCAGGGAATCAGGTTATATCGCCCTGCAGGTTGCCCTTGCCGGAGGCGCGGAAGAGGCAGTCCTGCCGGAATTAACGTATGATTTTGCCGGCATGTGCCATGAGATAGTTGAGGGAAATTTGCGCGGCAAGGTAAGCTGGATCATCATTGTTGCCGAAGGCGCTGGGAAGGCCGATGATATCGCCAAGCGCATTACTGCCATGACAAGCCTTGAGACGCGCGTTGCGGTGCTTGGTCATATCCAGCGCGGCGGGACGCCCACGGCGCGTGACAGGATACTGGCTACAAGATTGGGCTCGGCAGCAATCGAGCTCCTGCTTAAAGGAGAAAGCGGCAAAGCGGTAGGAGTTGTTTCCGATGAAATCAATGTCGTTGACCTCGAATACGCTACCACAAAAAAAGCGTTTAGAGCCGACAGTCTTTACCGTCTGATCAAAATACTCACGTAAGAAAGAAAGGGGTACACGCATGGGGAGAAGGCCGACGGATATCGAAAAACTCGTTTTCCAGGTAATAAACAGCGATGATATAGCGGTAAAAAAACAACTCGCCAAAAAGATACTCGCGATCGCCTACAAGAGGGGGGTGTATCCTTCCAGCATACACCAGCTTTATATGGCGCGCGGCAAGGGTGAATTTTCCGGGTTTACCGTTCCAGCGATCAATCTGCGAAGCATGACCTATGATCTGGCCAGGGCGATCTTCAGGGTCGCCAAAAAAAATAACGCCTCGGCATTTATCTTTGAGATCGCAAAGTCCGAAATGGGTTATACCGCCCAGCCGCCTTGCGAATATGCGGCTGTGGTTTTGGGTGCGGCGATTAAAGAGGGGTATAAGGGGCCGGTCTTTATCCAGGGTGACCATTTCCAGGTAAACCATAAGAAATTCCAGGAAGATCCGGAAAAAGAAATTAACGGCCTCAAGGACCTTATCGCCGAAGCTATCGATGCCGGTTTTTATAATATCGACATCGATTCTTCAACGTTGGTTGATTTGAGCAAGAACGACATCAAGAAGCAGCAGTATTACAATTACGAGGTCTGCGCAAAGCTTACTCAGTTTATCCGCCAAAACCAGCCCAGGGGGATAGAAATTTCCGTAGGAGGGGAGATCGGAGAGGTAGGAAGCAAAAATTCTACTCCCGAGGACTTACGGGCTTTCATGCAGGGGTTTCAGGATCGTCTGCGCAAAGGCAGGACCGGTATTTCAAAGATCAGCGTTCAGACCGGGACTTCGCACGGGGGAGTGGTGCTGCCTGACGGTTCAATCGCCCAGGTAAAGCTCGATTTTGAGACGCTTAAAACCCTTTCTAAGATCGCGCGGGAAGAATTCGGGCTTGCAGGGGCAGTGCAGCACGGAGCCTCTACTCTGCCTGCCGAGGCGTTCCATAAATTCCCGGAGGTGGATACCGCAGAGGTGCATCTTGCAACGGAATTTCAGAATATGATATACGAAAGCAAGCATTTCCCGCAGTCCCTTAAGGAGAAGATCTACGCCTGGCTTAAGGAAAACGCAGCCTCGGAAGCTAAAGCCGGGGAGAGCCAGGAGCAGTTTTTCTATAAAACCAGGAAAAAGGCGCTTGGCCCCTTCAAAAAGGAGATCATGGGGTTGTCCGCTGACGTGCGGGATGCCATCGCAGCAGAGGTTGAGCAGAAATTCGAATTCCTTTTTAAGCAGCTCAACTGCGTCAATAACAAGGATCTGGTTGATAAGTATATTCAGTTAAAAAGGGTGATCGTGCGCAAACGCCAGGAAACAGGGCACGTTGTCCACGATGGAGAAGGAGCGGATTAAAAGGTCGTGGTCAATGGCCGATAGTCGATCGTGCAATACCTGATTTTTTAGGAGGTACACGATAGACCATTGACCATAGACTATTGACTCTTCGTTAAGGAGGCTTTATGCGTTCCGATAAAATCAAAAAAGGCCTGGAGAGGGTTCCCCACCGGGCTCTTTTGCACGCTACCGGTTTAAGCAGAAAGGACCTGGGTCGCCCCTTTATCGGCGTTGCTACTTCTTTTACCGATCTTATCCCCGGCCATATTGGGATGCGGGATCTGGAACGGTATATAGAGCGGGGCGTGTGTTTCTCAGGAGGCGTGCCTTTTTTCTTCGGGGTTCCGGGAATCTGTGACGGCATCGCCATGGGCCACCTGGGTATGTGCTATCCCCTGGCGCTGCGCGAGATTGTCGCAGATACCATCGAAACCGTCTGCAATGCGCATCAGCTTGACGGGATCGTCTGCCTCACCAATTGCGATAAGATCACTCCCGGGATGCTCATGGGTGTTGCGCGCCTGAACATACCGGCAATCATTGTTACCGCAGGCCCGATGCTTTCCGGGCGCTACCGCCAGAAGAAACTTGCTTTTGTGCACGATACCTATGAGGCCCTGGCTCGCGCCAAAAAAGGGGATATCTCAGACCGGGAATTAAGCTGCCTTGAGATAGAGGCATGCCCCGGAGCAGGTTCCTGCCAGGGGCTCTACACCGCAAACACCATGGCCTGCCTGACCGAGACCATGGGGATGTCCCTTCCGGGGTGCGCAACGGCTTTGGCAGTCTCGGCAAAAAAACGCAGGATCGCCCAGGCAAGCGGCGAGCGGATCGTTGAGTTGGTGAAAAAGCAGATTACCCCTTCAAAGATCATTACCTCTGCTTCGATGCGGAATGCGATTATCGTGGATATGGCTCTGGGCGGCTCCAGCAATACCGTATTGCACCTCATGGCAATTGCGCGCGAGGCAGGCGTGGCCCTGTCGCTTGATATGTTTGACAGGATAAGCAAACACACGCCCCATATCACCAGTATCGAGCCGGCAGGCACGCACTTTATGGAAGACCTTGAATATGCAGGCGGAATACCGGCTGTGCTCAAGCGCCTGCAGGCGAAACTGGGTAATTGCCTTACGGTAAGCGGAAAGAGGACGCTGGAGATAGCGCGCGATGCCGTTATTTATGACGAAGAGGTAATCAGGCCTTTGAAACGCGCCTATCATGCCCGGGGAGGCATTGCGGTGCTAAAAGGCAACCTTGCGCCGGCAGGCGCAGTGGTTAAGCAGTCCGCGGTCAATCCCCGGATGATGAAATTCCGCGGAAAGGCAAAAGTTTTTAATCGTGAAGAAGAGGCGATGAAAGCGATACTGGGCTCGAAAATCAAGCCCGGCGATTGCGTGGTCATCCGCTACGAAGGGCCTTCCGGAGGACCGGGCATGCGCGAGATGCTTGCTCCGACAGCCTCAATCGTCGGGATGGGCTTAAGCGATTGCGTTGCCTTGATTACCGATGGCCGTTTTTCCGGAGGGACCAAAGGACCCTGTATCGGGCATATTTCTCCCGAGGCAGCCGCAGGCGGGCCGATTGCGATTCTACGCGACGGCGATATAATCTCCATAGATATACCCGCAGGCAAACTACAGGTTGAGCTTACTTACGAAGAGATTAAGCGCAGGTTCAAAGGCTGGAAGCCTCTTCCGCCGAAGATTACAACCGGATACCTGAGCCGTTATTCCAGGCTGGTAAGCTCGGCGGACAAAGGGGCAGTATTACGTTAAGGAAAGGCTATGACAGGAGCAGAGATACTTATTGAATCTTTAAGACGCCAAGGCGTTGAGGTGATTTTCGGTTATCCGGGAGGAGCGGTCCTGCCGATCTTCGACAAGCTCTACGATTCGGATATCCGTTTTATCCTCACCCGCCATGAGCAGGGCGCAGCGCATGCGGCAGACGGCTATGCCCGCGCCACCGGCAAGACAGGCGTCTGCATTGCCACATCCGGCCCCGGCGCAACGAACCTGGTCACCGGAATTGCCAACGCCTACATGGATTCCATCCCCCTGGTGGCTTTTACCGGCCAGGTCAAAACGCACCTGATCGGCAACGATGCCTTTCAGGAGGCCGACGTTACCGGAGTGACCAGGCCCATTACCAAACACAACTATCTCGTCAAGAACGTGAAAGACCTGGCGCAGACGGTGCGCGAGGCCTTTTACATCGCCTCAACCGGCAGGCCCGGCCCGGTGCTGATCGACATCCCGGTTGACGTGCAGCAGCAGGAGGCGGAATTCTCCTGGCCCGAAAGTATCGAGCTGCGCAGCTACAAGCCGACTGTCTTCGGCCACCCCGGCCAGATCAAAAAGGCCCTTAAGCTTATCGCCGCTGCCGCCAAACCCCTTATATACGCCGGAGGCGGGATCATCAGTTCCGCAGCTTCCCGGCAGCTCAAGGACTTTGCCGAGAGGATTAATGCGCCCGTTACCTGGACGCTTATGGGGATCGGAGGCTTTCCCAACGACCATCCCCTGAGTCTGGGGATGCTGGGGATGCACGGCACTGCCTATGCAAACCACGCGATCATGGAGGCAGACCTCATCATCGCCGTGGGGGCGCGCTTTGACGACCGGGTCACCGGCAGGCTCGATGTCTTTGCCCCGCATGCCAAGATCATCCATATCGATATCGACCCTTCTTCCATCAGTAAAAACGTCAAAGTTGACGTCCCCATAGTGGGGGATGCAAAAAATATCCTCGGAGAGATGCTCGAGCAGATAAAGAAGGTGCCGGATACAGGCGCCTGGATTAAAGAGGTAGAGGCTCTCAGAAGAAAGCACCCCCTTAGATACAGGGAAAACGGGAAGCTCAAGCCCCAGTACGTCATCGAGCAGATCTATGAGGCAACCAGAGGAGAAGCCATCATCGCAACCGAAGTGGGCCAGAACCAGATGTGGGCCTGCCACTGGTATAAATACAACCACCCCCGCACCTTCATCTCATCCGGAGGCCTGGGGACCATGGGTTTTGGCTTTCCCGCTGCCATGGGCGCCAAGGTCGGCTGCCCTGAGAAGACCGTCATCGACATCGCCGGAGACGGCTCGATACAGATGAACATACAGGAGCTGGCCACTTGCGTCTGCAATAAGATCAACGTGAAGGTGGCCATCCTCAACAACGGCTACCTGGGCATGGTCAGGCAGTGGCAGGAGCTTTTCTACAAGAAGCGCTACTCCCACACCTGTATCAGCGCCCCTGACTTCGTCAAGCTTGCCGAGAGCTTCGGCGCGCTGGGGTTACGGGTTGAGCAGCCGCAGGAGGTGCGGCCTGCCATTGAAAAGGCGCTTGAAACGGACAACACCGTTTTAATCGATTTCAGGGTTGACCCTGAAGAGAACGTCTTCCCCATGGTCCCGGCAGGAGAGGCCATTAACAGGATGATCGGAGGGATGGCTTAACAAGGTCACAAGTAAAAGAGGAGA
>Ga0101944_10000689_pt1 | contig 91588 bp, 90 predicted proteins | sample DewCreD2012metaG_FD_75245 | JGI IMG/M metagenome (GOLD analysis project Ga0101944, IMG submission 75245) | Hot spring sediment bacterial and archeal communities from British Columbia, Canada, to study Microbial Dark Matter (Phase II) - Dewar... ... | reverse complement strand
CCCCTTCGAGGTTCCCCCTCATGTGCCCGAGTCTGTCCAAGACGAACTCCCCTTTGTCTCCTTTGGACAGCAGCAGGCCGCAGAAAAAAGGAACCTCAACTCGCATGGCGTGATTTCGCCCATCTAACTGGCTGATTTACAAGGAACCAGATGAGCCCATCCCTGAAAGTTTGGACAGCAGTGAACAGAAGAGACCCAGTTTTTATCTCACATCGTATTCGTTCACGATTTTCTCGGCGGCTGTCTGGCCGAGGATCTCATTGCACCCGTCTTCGATGAGGGAAGCGCGGGTGTCGCGGAAAAGTTTCTCCATTACGTATTCCTTGCTCAGGCCGTTCCCGCCCAGGATCTGGATGCCTTCGGAAGCGCACCGGTGGGCGGTCTCGGTGCAGAAAACCTTGCTGGCGATGGAATGGTGAACCTCGGGAGGCGTGTTGGAGAAGTTGTAGACCATGGCGTTCCGCGCCAGGGCCCGAGCGGCCTCGATGTTCATGAACATGTCGAAAATCTTGGCCCGGATGACTTGGTGCTCGGCAATGGGCTTGCCTCCCTGGATCCGTTCCCTTGCATAAGCCAAGGCCTCTTCGAAGGCGGCTCGAGCTGCGCCGACGTGGATGGCCCCCATGGACGCGTTGGCTGTGGCCAAGGTCAGGTCGGTCATGGCTTCGTACGTTTCGGGGTCGCTGATCATGAACTCTGCGGGCACCCGGACGTCCTCGAAGAAAATCTCGCCCTGGTTGAGATCCCTCTGGCCGAGCTTGTTCAGAGGCTTTCCCTTGGAGACGCCGGGCAAGTCCAGCGGAACGAGGCAGATTCCTCCGCCGGCCATACCCTTGCTGGCATCGATCGTAAGGAACGTCACCGACTGGGTTGCGATGGTCCCGTTCGACACCCAGGCCGCTTTTTGTCCGTTGAGCACGTAGTGGTCTCCATCCCGCACCGCCCGGACCTGGCAACTGATCCTCGGATCCCGGAACTGACGGGTCCCTGCCATGAGGGTGTCCGAGCCGTGGTCCGGCTCGGTGATGCCCCAGCACCCGATGATCCGGACCTCCTTGTCCGAGGTGAAGGGAAGAACAAACGTGTTCTGAATCCTTTCGTCCTCGAACATGGTGCCGAAAAAAGCCGGGAAACAAGCCACGCCGAGCCCGATCGTCAGGCCGATGCTTCCCCAGCCCATCTCCTCGAAGGCGATCGCCACGTCAAGAGGCGAAAGCCCCATGCCGCCGCACGAGTCGGGCAGGAGAATCGAGTTGTAGCCGAGCTCATACCCCTTGCGCAGCACGTCCCAGAGCGGTGACCCCTTCCGAATCACGTCTTGAGGATCCGCAAGAGCATCGAGTTGAAGCGATACCGGCCGCATCACCTCCTTGGCGAACTTGTGGACCGCCTCCTTGAGGTCCGCCTGCTCGTCGGTCAGATCCATGTTGAGTTCCAGATACATCCAATGCCCTCCTTTCTGAAATCTGTTGATCGGAATTCCCCTGGATTCAGACGAACTAGGACTCAAACCGGTAGACGCCGGGCCCGTCAGGCGAAAAAGCATCCCGCAGCAGTCGGTCCAAGGCCTTTTCCGACGCGGTCTTCGGAATCTCATCGACGACCTGGAGGTAAGAGGGAACGGCGTTGCGCTCAAGCTTCTCCACGCACAGCTCGAAAATCTCGCGCGCCTCCGCAGGCCCGATCGTGTGGCCCTCGAAGGGCACCACGGCGGCGACCAGATCGCTTTCGCCCGGCGCACCCGAGGCCGCGGGAATGCCGTAGACGCAGACTTCGGAGATGTGCTCGTACTCTCCGATGATCTTCTCCACGTAGTCGGGCTGGATGAAATCGCCAGCCCTGCGGAGACCTCCTCCCTTGCGGTAGTCGAAATAGAACCACCCCTGCTCGTCGGTGTGGCAGATATCCCCGCTGCGGAGCCAGCCGCCCCGCGTCTTCTTGCGGGACGCTTCCTCCTGCCCCACATATTCCACCTCGGTCGGCTGGCCGACCATCCGGCTGACGAGTTCCCCGGGGACGAAAGGAGGGCATTCCTGGTCGTTCTCGTCGACCACCTTCATCTCCATCAGCCCCTCAAGGGGCTTGCCGAAGGAACCCACCGGCCCGACGCCCGGCGGATTGTGGGCGAAGCCTCCTTCCACCGCACCGTACCACTCGTGGATCCGAACGTTGAACCGTTTCTCGAACTCTTCCCATATGGCCCTGGGCGTGCCCGCGCTGATCACCACCCGCACCGGATTGTCTCCGTCGTTTGGCCGGCGCGGCTCGTTGAAGATACCCGACATCATGCCCCCGAGCAGGCTGAAGGTCGTGCACCCATACTTGCGGCAGATGTCCCAGATGCGGCTCTTGGTGAACTTCATGCTGATCACGCAGGGGATGGAAAGACTCAGGGAAGGCACCAGAGTGACCGCCTGGGCATTGCCGTGGGTCAGGGAAAGCCCCGTGTAGAGGACATCGTCCGGGCCGTACCGCCACACCGTCTGGGCCAGAAAGGCGAAAATCGGCATCCGTTTCGATTTCACGACCACGCCTTTGGGATCGCCGGTGGTGCCCGAGGTGTGTATGATTTCCAGGGCCCATTCCGGATCCGGCTCCACGTCCCTGGGCGGTCCCGGATCCGGCCTTTCCAGAATCTCCCGAAAATCCCGGTATCGGGAAGCCTTCGGAACGTCGAACCACGGCTTGTTCACAACGGCAAGGATTCGCGCGCCGGCCATCTCGGGAAGAAGGCGTTCCACCTGCTCGAGGAACTCGGCGCTCACGAAGATCCCCTTGCACTTCGTGTTCGCGACCTGAAAAGAGAGCTTGGCGCCCTTGGAGCGTGGATCGATCGGCACCACGACCGAGCCCGTGGCCGAGGCCGCCCCGAAAGCATAGACGAATTCAGGATGGTTTCGCATGACAAGGGCGAAGGTGTCACCCCGGCCGATTCCCTGTTCCTTGAGAAAAGCGCACAGCCGGTTGATGTTCCGGTGGATCGCGCCGTAGGTGAGCGGCTCGTCGGGCTGGTCCGGACCGTTCTCGAAGGTCACAATGGTCTTGTCCGGCATCTCTGATGCCTTCTGCTCCAACATATGCGCCAGGATCATGGGATTCAGAGTGAAGGCCATCTGCGTCACCTCCTTGGAAAGGAATCCGAGTTCCCCGCCCAGGGTCCCTCCGCTTCCGAGCGGTATGGGGCAGGGACCGATCCAACTCCGCCTACTTGGGCAGCCCCTTCTCGTCACAGATCTTCGGATACAGCTCGTAGGCCGGCTTGAGGATGGGCAGGAGTTTCAGCACCTTGTTAACAGGGCCCTTGGCTTTTATGGTCCGCTTTGCCAGGGCCATGGGCAGATTCACCTTCTTCAGCCAGAAGGCGTGGCAAGTGTCGCCGGAAAGCGTCATGACCACGTCGGGCTTCAGGTCCGGGGCCTCGCCGCAGATCACCTCGTCGGGCTTCACGTTGATGATCCCTTCAGGATCGTTGATCACGAATTTGATCACCACGTTGGCAGAACGGAACCCGGGTCCGGACTCAGGGTCGGCCAGAAGCCTCTTGAACAATCCCCCGAGCACCTCGTACATGGTCTCCGTGTCTTTGAAGATCGCCATCTTCCCCCCTCCCTTTGCTCAAGTTGACACAGGGCTCTTTTCCAGTCACCTCACGGTCCAGATGATCCAGCACACCCTATCCAAAGAAAAATTAGCCGGTGGGAGAATTGCGAGGCCTTGCGGAAGCAAAGCCTCTTTGTGGTGTTTGCTCGCCCGCTTACCTGATGGAGTCCGCCCGGTCGGCACGCGGCTCAGTCTAGCAGAAGCCGGATGGATCTCTCAAGCGAGGGAAAGATCAAAAAGGGCCCGCCCAGGGGGCCCTCGGAAAGGGATCCGAGCCGCCGGCCCCGCTTGTCATCGTCGGGGCCGGCGATCCCCGGAGACAGGAAAAGGAAACGCCTGTCCTAAGCTGACAGGAGGAGTGCGATCTTGGCCATGCCGATCAGGGGCAAAAGGAGCAGACGCACCAAAGACTTGGCCCACCCGTGCTCTTCGAGCCAGCCTGCCACTTGGGGCCCGCAGGAATAGTAAGCGTCCACGAACTTGCGGCCCCAGTCGTGCTGCAGGAGGATCCGGTCCCTAAAGCTCCTCAGGACGCCGACCTTCTCGCTGAGGGGCGACCCGTGGGCCACCGAGGCCACAATGCAGGCCCTGTAAATCCGGCCTTCAGGACCGCTGTACCTGGGTTGCATGTCAGGAATTTCGTCACTGTCTGCGTCCGGGAAGGACGCGAGATAGTCGAGAAATCCCTCCCACTGGAGCAGGGGCTCCCCTGAAGCTTTGTAGACGATGGCTTCATCGAGAGAACTCAGAGGGAGTCCTGTGGCGCAGTCCTTGGGAACGACCTTGAGGAGCCCGTACGAAATCTCTTCCAGCCTCTCGATGTTCGAAGCCACATAGTAGTTCAAGGCGACCCGGTACAGGGTGCTGGTGTCGTTTCCGATGCGCCGCCTGGCTTGGCAACTCGGGTCGTCGAAGTTCAGGCATCGCCACATGATAAAAGGCGCAAGATAATCCGTATATGCGAATCCCACTCCGGACCAACTGATCCAGAGGTCGCTGTCCTGCAGAAACGCGGCAAGCGTGTCGACCCATGCGGCCTGATACAGTTCGCTCCCGTACATGCAGAATGAAACCAAGGGATACCCGGTCTTGCCGGACACAGGATCCACACCCAAAGGCACGACCTCGAAGGCATCCGAGGTCTGGACGATTCCGGTCGTCCCGGCCAGGATGTTCGAACGAATGACCCCGTCAGACTCGACGGCAGCCACAACTGGATCGTTGGGATCTCCCAGGGCGCGGGCGACGCTCCAGCGGATGGCGTCGGTCACCAGGTTCCCAAGACCATGCTCGACCGCGTACTTCCCCTTCAGGTCAAAGGTCGTCTCCACAGCCGGATCTGCAAAGAGGGGGTGTCCCAAGGGCTCCAAAATGTCATCGTTGATCTTGTCGATATACTCCTCCACCTCGGCGATCGTGTCCGGATCGCCCGGGATCGTGTCGTCAATCAGGACAGATTGATATCCGAGAACGTCCCATTTTTGGGCGACTTCGTTGTACTCCAAGTCGAGAATTCCGAGCCGGGCGGTGTAAGACTTGGCCTGAACGATCGTGGTCTTGCCCACAGCAACCGGCGTCGGGATCAAGGTATGAGTGTGCCCGCTCACGATCACGTCGATTCCCGGAACCTGGGTCGCCAAATCAACATCCTCGCCGGTCCAGTAGGCAGGCTCATTCACGCCCGAGTGAGAAAGGCAAATGACGATGTCGACACCCTCCTCGTTTCGGAGACGGTCCACGGCTTCGGCCGCAGCTTGGAACCTGTCTCTCTGCCCGAGGGGGAACAGAGCGCTGCCATAGGGTTTGTTCACGTCCTTCCAGGCGGATTCGCCCAGGATGCCGAAGTAGCCCACCTTAACGCCGTTGGAAAGGGTCTGGGTGGTCCAGGGAAGAATATCGCCCGAGTCGAAAACGTTCTGGATGGCCGCGCCCCAAGGGTGCGTGGGATCCAGAACTTGAAGGTTCGTGGCCAGCACACGGATGTCACCACGATGGCTCACGATTTCGGCCGTGGCCGTGGGCAGCAGATCGAACTCGTGATTCCCCAGGACGACCGCGTCATAGCCGAGGAAGTTCATGATCCCCATCTCGGCCTCTCCGCGTAGCAAGTGAAACAGGGTGCCCATGGAGAAATCGCCGCCGTCGAGCAGCAGGACCGGGGTCCCCTCCGAGCTGCGCGCGTTTCGCACTTCCTTCACCTTGGTCGCGATCCGCGCGATGCCCCCGATTGTGGCGTCGTCCCCTGTCGAGCCCGGGCTGTAATCGGCGTTGGGCGAAGCCAGAAAATGGGAGTGCATGTCGTTCGTGTGGAGGATCGTGACTCGCTTTTGCTCCTGAGCCTTGGACACTCCGCAAGCCCCGAAAAGCACGAAGCCCAAAACGGCAAGGGACACGAGGATCAGCCCAGCCCAGGATTTCACGGGCTTGTCGTTAGATCGATGCAGCTTCATGGGGTCACCTCCTCTGGAAGGGAAGGTTTTCTCGTGGATTTCACCTTCACGGCTCCTAAAAACAAAGCATATAGGAAACAGTCCTCCGGTGTCAATAAAAAATTTTTGTATTCTAAGTGATTCCCCCTTTGCCGATCAGCCGCCCCACGAGGTCCAGGGCCTGCTCTCGATTGGCGATCTCCCCGGCAGCCCGCGCTTCGTGGACCTTCTCCAGGAGCCGGCCGATTGCGGGCCCTGGCGAAAGGCCGAAACGCTCCATAATGTCACGGCCCCGAATCAATGGAGACAGACGCACGCCTGCCGCATCTCGCTCGACAGAAAAGAAAATCATGGATTTGATAAACTGCATGAAATTTTCATTGCATTCAATTGTTTTTTCATTATTTTTTTTTGCTTTATGATCTGCGACCGCTAGGATCAGACAACCAAAGGCGTCACCGCCAAGCCTCCTGAAAAAGCGGACTCTGGCCCGGTCTCGCAGCCTGTGAGCAGAGGCTGCTCGGTACAAGTGCAACGGCCACATATGGAACCTCACCCAGCGCTCCAGACAGGCGCCGGAGCTACGGCTCAACTTCAGTCTGGCCCCAATCTGGCCGCAGAGTCTCGCGCCCTCCCGGTCGTGGCCGAAAAAGTGCACCTTTCCCCCTTCCCCCGAACGGGCGGTAGCGGGCTTGCCGATATCGTGGAGAAGAGCTGCGAGCTTCAGCAGGCCGGCTCTTTCCTCGTCCTCGGCTGTCCATTCTGAAAGGACCTCGCCCCAAGGCTCGAGCAGGGCAAAGCCATCCTCCATCATCTTTTCGACCTGCCGGAAGGTTTCCATTGAATGTGCCCATGCCTCATGGGCATGTTCCGGCCCCTGCTTCAGTCCCCTGAGCGCCGCCGTCTCAGGGAACAGGACGACCAAAAGCCCGGCCTGATCCATGGCGTCCAGGTAGGGACGGCTCCCCGGGCTCCCCAAGAGTTTGAACAGCTCGTCTCGAAGGCGCTCCGCCGCAGGCTGAGAAAGGCGATGCGACGTCTTCCGGATTGCTTCCAGAGTGCCTGGCTCGACGGCGAACCCCAAGCTGGAGGCAATTCGAAACGCCCGGAGCAGACGCACAGGATCCTCGACGAAACGGTCCGGATGCACCACGCGGATCATGCCTGACGCGAGGTCCCGCAGGCCGCCTGCGGGGTCCACCAGGGGCCCGAGGAGCCTTTGAGGATCCGGAGGGATCCACACGGCCATGGCATCGACCGTGAAGTCCCTTTGGACGAGATCTTCCTCGATTCCGCCCCCTCTGGCTGGCGCAAGATCCACCACGACCTTTTCCGACCCTTCCAGGGAAAGAGGCACCAGCCGGACCGTGCCCCATCGTTCGTTCAGCAGGACAAGCCTGCAAGGCCATGTTTCAGAAAGGAAGGCACTAAGCTGTTTTACCTCGTCAGGAGGGCAGACGATGTCCAGATCCGGAGCGTCCTGGCCCAGAAGCGCGTCCCGCACCACGCCTCCAACCAGGTAGAGGCCTTCGATCGGCCTGCCGGCAAGAAGACTCCGCAGCCGCCTGACCGCAGCGTTTCGGCCCAGGCGGTCCAAGGCCTCTTCTGTTGACAGTACCCTCATCCTATATTTGCCTCGGCCTTGCCCGGCCTCGACGCAGACCCTTATGCCTCAGGTTCGCATCGCACGCGCACATGGGTCCCGGCTTCCTCGATCCGGAACCGAACGTTCAGAAACCGTTCGAGAACCCACATGTTCGATTGCATATGCCGGGTCAGATTCGGCACGCTGACCGTCGAAGGCCCGTCGCTCAGGGCCAGGTAGGGAAGAATCTGGTCTCCCATCCAGGGATCGAGCGAAGCCCGACTGTGGTAGGTTCTGAAGAGCCTCTCTGCCGCTTCCTCTGCCACCTCTTCGGCCGACTTGCCCGTCTCGCCAAGGGCAGAAGCTCCCAGAATCGACTCCTGCGTTTCGATCCACACGACAATGCCTGACCCGGGCGAGTTGCTGGATCCGTATTCCTCTGCGATCTTCGCCGGAACATGGAGAAAATCAGTGAGTTTTCTCTGAGCCCGTTTCCGCTGTCGCTCCGCCACTTTTCGTTCGCAAAGAACCCGCGCTGCGTGGGAGATTCCGTAGCAGCAGGATGCCTCGGTTGACGCCGGGATGTCCAGGGGTTTCAGCAGCGGGGTCTCGGGTGGGCGGACGTGCACGTCCACCACGCCACCGCCTTTCGGGTAATACCCCCTTCGCAGGACCGAGACATCCACGCGGTAGCCCATGCGTCCCAAGAGGGGGGCGAGAACCGACCGAACGTAGTCGGCCGGAGGCGCGAACGGCACATCCGTGCCTCCCCTGAGCAGGATCCGCATCGGCCTATCCAAACCCACGCCGGCGATCAGGAGCCCCTGCAAGACCAATCCGACAGAGCCGGCCGTTCCCGTGTCGAGAGTAAGATCCTTTGCAGACAGCCGCCCGGGAGAAAAGGAAAGCTCCTCAAGGCCAGGCTTGAGAGGCGAGCAAGAGGCGCAGCAAAGTTTGGCAAGGCCCCGCACGGCCGCACAATGCTGGGGCCTCAGCCCCGGCTTGCTGCGGCCGGCCCTGATGCGGGTGAGCTCGCAAGCGATCCCGGTTAGGGCCGACAGGGCGCAGGCGGTCCGCACGATCTGACCGCCCCCTTCTCCATAGGAAGCGTCGATCCGGATCACACCTTGCTCGATGCGGAGTCGGTGGGATGGGACCCCCATGCAGGACCTCGCGAGGCTGGAATACCGGAAAGAACCCAAAAAAAAAGATCGCAACGCGATCTTTCTCGTCGGCCGACGTGGTGGCGGTGCAGGGATTTGAACCCCGGACACTGCGGATATGAGCCGCATGCTCTGACCAACTGAGCTACACCGCCGCAACTTCGAGGCGCGGCCTTGCAGCCGGTCTTTTTTTTATAAATACCAGAAGTCTTTGGAAATGGCAACGAGAAGTCTTCGGGCGGTGCACGCCCCCCCGATCAGTAGCCGAGGGGCTCCCCGATCAAAACCACCGTGGTGTCTGTGAGCATCGGCCGCTTGTGCAAGATGAGCGTGGCCCTGCAGATCCGACTGGGGCTGCTGCAATCCACGCATTCCCCTCCTTTGGTGCAGGGCAGGTCGAGGTTCAGGCTCTTCGCCCTCATCGGAGCAGCCACGAGGCGGATTCTGCGGAACGCTTCGTGAAGGTCCGCCACGATCTTCTGGACGCCCACGAGGAGGATCACCTTCGAGGGCCCGAACGTCGTGGCGCTCGTGCGGTTGCCGATTCCGTCCCGGCTGACCAGTTCCCCTTTCTCGGTCACTGCGTTTACGCTGCTCAAGAAGATGTCGCAAAGAAGCTGTCCCTTGCGCACGTTAAGCAACTCTTGGGGCCCCAGCGATTCATCCCAGTGATCGAGCAAGGAGGCCCCATGCGCGCGGAGCGCCTGGGGCAGGCCCAGATCCCGCAGGGTCTTCGACCCTCCCAATCCGACGCGGGCGCCCTTGGGAAGGTCCTGCAGCACGAACGCCACAGCCTCCTTGCCCGTGGGGAAGTAAAAAGCCACGAACTCGTTTCTCTTGAGCGCCTGCAGCGTCTTGGCGATACGCTTTTCATCCGGCATGGGAGTCTCGTTCACCATGGCGTCTTTTGCCTCCGGTTCTTTCGAGCGCGAAAGGCGATCCGGGTCTGCCCGCAGGTCATGCCGTGTTCAGGACCTTTCGAATGAGCCTTTCGTCTTGGAGAATCTTCTTGGCCAACTCGTACGGGTTGGCCTTCTCCTGGCCGACCCCTGACAGCACGCGCCGAAATTCCGGGTCCTCTGCCTCGATTTCCTCGACGCACTTGAGGAACCGGTGAGCGAGGATTTCGAGCAACTCCTTGCGTCCCTGCTCCCGAAGCTCGGCCTTGGAGGCCGGTCTCGAAAGCCTGTAAGCCCGATGGCGCGCCAGGGTCTCATACAGTTCGTCCGTTCCGATGTCCCGGTTCGCCTGGCAGAGCAGGACCGGAATCTTCCAGTTCGGATCCCTCCTCTCGCCGAGTTCCACCATGGATTTCAGCTCGGAGAGAATCCGGTCCGCTCCCTGGCGGTCGGCCTTGTTCACCACGAAGATCTCGGCGATCTCCATGAGGCCCGCCTTCATGGTCTGGATCGTATCGCCGGACTCCGGGACCAGGACCACAACGGTCGTGTCGGCGATGTCAACAATATCCAGCTCGGTTTGGCCGACCCCGACGGTTTCGATGATGACCACGTCGAAGCCGAACGCGTCCAGGAGTCTCAGGACGTCCCGGGTCGCCCGGGAGAGCCCGCCGTGGGTGCCCCGGGTGCCCAGACTGCGGATAAAAACGCCGTCGTCCAGGGCGTGCCGCTGCATCCGGATGCGGTCGCCCAAGACCGCGCCGCCCGTGAACGGGCTCGACGGATCGACGGCCAGCACACCCACGGTCTTGCCTTCGGAACGGAGCCGCCCGATCAGCTTGTCCACCAGCGTGCTCTTGCCCGCGCCGGGCGGCCCGGTCACGCCGATGGAGTAACACCGTCCGGTCCGGGGATAGACCGCCTCTAGAACCTCGGGCACGAAGACCGCGTCGTTCTCAACGTAGGTGATCATCCTGGCCAGGGCGAGCTTGTCGCCCTTGAGCATGCGGTCCAGCAGAGGCTTGAAATCCGAATTTCCTTTCACATCTGCCCTCTCGCGGCCTCGCTTTTCGAGCGCCAGCCTCACCCGTGCTTTCCCCGTTTGCCTCTGTCCCCCGGCGTCTCAAGCCGGACATCCGCAAGGGGCCTTCGGACGGCAGAGCCCGTCTGCCTTCGGACTCGGATCAGAGCGCGTGCTCGAGAACGACAATCTCGGTCTCGGCCGGCAGCGCACCCGCATTCACTTCGAGGGTGGATCCGGAAAGCTTCTTGACCCGTTTCTTCCCTTTGAGAAAATCCTCCACGTGCAAAAGCGGGAACCCACACTTGGCCGTCTTGTAATGCATCGGCACCACGATCTTCGGCTTGAGCTGCGCCACCACAGCATCCGCCTCGCCCGCATCCAGCGTGAAGGTTCCGCCGATGGGAACGAGCAACACATCCACTGGACCGATCGCCGCGACCTGCTCCGACGTGAGCACATGGCCCAGGTCTCCACAGTGCACCACCCGGAGGCCGTCGGCCTCCAAGCCGATCACCAGGTTCGGCCCCCTTTCGCTCCCGCCCGAGTTGTCGTGAAAGGTCTGCACTCGGTTTATGACGACTCCCCGGATCTTCTCTTTTCCAGGAGTCTTCACGATGACGGGATTTCCTTTGAGAGAGCCCGTCGCGTTGTGGTCCTCGTGCTGGTCGTGGCTGATCGTCACGATGTCCGGGGCCAATTCGATTTTTCCGTAGCCGATCGCGCCCCCGTAACCTCCGGCTTGGTAAGGATCCATAAGGATCTTGAGTCCCTCCCCTGTGGTGATCAGAAAAGCCGCGTGGCCCAACCATTGGATCTTCATGGCGCCTCCTCCCCTGGACGAAAAGGTTTGACGCAAGAAGTGCCTCAAGGACTCCCTCGGCGTGCTCTCGTCTATCTACTTCAGGGGGCGCAAAATTGCAAGGCTGGGGGGAGACAAGCCCAGGCGCGGAAGACACTCGATGGCGGTCTTTCTCAGAAGAGGCCCTCCTGCCGGCCCTTGGGCAAATCCACACCGAAATGCTCAAAAGCCAGCCGCGTGGCCACCCTGCCCTGCTTTGTTCTGCCCAGCAGACCGCATTGGATGAGGTACGGCTCGTGCACGTCCTCAATGGTGTCGGCGGACTCATTCACAGCGGCCGAAAGGGTGTCGATGCCGACCGGACCGCCCCGGAACTGCTCCAGAATGGTCATAAGGATTTTTCGGTCCATTTTGTCCAGCCCGTACTCGTCCACCTCCAGGAGCGCAAGGGCCTCGGAGGCAGTTGCGGCATCGATGACTCCGTCCCTTCTCTCCTGCACCACGTCGCGCACGCGCCGCAAAAGCCGATTGGCGACCCGAGGGGTTCCCCGGGAACGGCGAGCGATTTCATACAATCCTTCCTGGGTGAATCGGACATCGAGAAGCCGGGCCGACCTGTGGAGAATCCGCTCCAAGTCTCCGGGGGCGTAGAAATCCAGCCGCTCGATCACGCCGAACCTCGTCCGCAAAGGCGAAGTCAGGAGACCCGCTCTGGTGGTGGCCCCAACCAGGGTGAACCGCGGCAGATCCAGCTTGATCGCCCGGGCACTGGGTCCTTGGCCGATAATGATGTCGAGCTGATAATCCTCCATGGCCGGGTAAAGAATCTCTTCCACCGGCCGGGGCAGCCTGTGAATCTCGTCGATGAACAGGACGTCGCCCGGCTCCAGATTCGTCAGGATAGCCGCCAAGTCTCCCTGTTTTTCCACCGCAGGCCCTGACGTCACCCGGATCCCGACCCCGAGTTCCCTGGAGAGAATGTAGGCCAAAGTCGTCTTGCCCAGGCCAGGAGGACCGTAAAAAAGCACATGGTCCAAGGGTTCGTTGCGCCTCCGGGCCGCGTCTATGAAGATTCTGAGCTTTTCCTTCAAAGCGTCCTGGCCGACGAATTCCTCCAGGCACGAGGGCCGCAGATTGCCCTCGAGGAAGTCCTCGTCCTCCCTGTGGGGATTCAAGCTCGTGGGTGCGGTCTTTCTGACCATGTTCGATTTCAAGCGTCTTGGGCGGTCCACTGCCGGCACGGTCCGTCTCTACCGCGCGAGCGAACGCAAAGCCTCCTTCAACACGGTCTCCACCCGCAGGTTGCCGGCTTCCGGTCTGCGCTCGAGGACTCGGGCCACGGCTTTGTCCGCTTCGCTGCGGGTGTATCCCAAGTTCACCAGAGCCGAGAGAGCTTCGAGAACCACCTGCCGGTCTGGCGGGCGCAATTCCGCGGCGCGGCCAATCCGGATCTCCCTGGGAGGGATCCGGTCTTTGAGCTCCACAACGATCCGCTCGGCCGTTTTCCTCCCTACCCCTGGCACAGCCCGGAGTCTCTGGGAATCCTCCTGGAGAATCGCTTCTAGAACCTCTTCGGGGGGCAAGGAGGAAAGAATGTTCAAGGCCAATCTGGGCCCGACTCCGGACACGGACGTGAGAAACCGGAAAACCTCTTTCTCCTCCTGCCGTAGAAATCCAACCAGGAGAATCTGGTTTTCCCGCACGTGCGTGTACACATAGAGGCGGACTTCCTCGCCCGGGTCCGGGAGCCCGTAAAGCGTAGACAAAGGGACCATCAGTTCGAAGCCGATTCCGGCGAGATCCACCAGGATCGACTGAGGAGTCTTTTCCGCCAAAATGCCTCTCAGGCTGCCGATCAAAGCGCTCTTGCCCTCCCGGCCCCTTGCTACCCGCCTGCCCGGGCGGGCCCGCACCGGCTGGCCACGACCTTCGGCAACGGGCTCCGGTAGGAATGGATATGGCAAATCGAGGCCGCAAGGGCGTCCGCAGCGTGATTGGCCACGCCCTTGTCCAGCCCCAAAAGGGTCTTCACCATGGCCTGAACCTGCCATTTGCCCGCGTGGCCATAGGCGCAGACGGCCTTTTTGATCTCGGTGGCGGAATATTCGAAAACCTCAATCCCGGCGAGAGCGGCAGAAAGGACCACCACGCCTCTGGCGTGGCCGAGGAGAAGAGCCGACCGGGGATCGCGGGCGAAGAAGACGTTTTCGATCGCCATGTGGTCGGGCTGCCATCGTTGAAACAGGCCGACAAGCTCCCGGTGGAGGTGGGAGATTCTTTCCACGAAGGCGAGTCTCGCGTCTGTCCGGATGACCCCGCTGGCCAGGGCCTGGAACCTTTCGCCTCCCGGGGCATCGACAATCCCGAAACCCGTGTGAGAGATCCCGGGATCGATCCCGATAACTCTCATCGATCACCCCTCCGGCCCCCCTTTGGACGCCGAAGATCCCGCTCTGCCGGTCTCCACCTCCCCCACGCTTCGGTCCGCCGTGGCACGCCCGGCTGGCTCACGTATTCAATCGCTCCATGACCTCCTTGGAGATATCGAAGTTCGCGTACACGTTCTGGACGTCGTCGTTGTCTTCGAGAAGATCCACAAGGCGCAGGGCCTGCTCGGCCTCCTTGCCCTCGAGTTTCACGGTGGTCTTGGGAATCATCGTGACTTCGGCGGTCTGATAGGCGAATCCTTTCTTGTCAAAAGCATCCTTGACGTTCAAGAATGCCTCCGGCGGCGTGAGGACCTCGAACACCCCGTCCTCCTGGTTCTCCACGACGTCCTCTGCGCCCGCCTCCAGAGCGACCTCCATGAGGGCATCTTCATCGACCTGGTTCTTGGGAAACGAAAAATAGCCCTTCTTGGTGAACTGCCAGGAAACGCTGCCGGGCGTCCCCAGGCTCCCGTTGTGGCGGCTGAAGATATGCCGGATCTCGGCCGTGCACCTGTTCTTGTTGTCCGTCATGGCCTCAATCAGGATTGCGATCCCGCCCGGCCCGTGTCCTTCGAAGGAGCACTCTTCGTACCGGGTGCCTTCCAGCTCCCCGGTTCCCTTCTTGATCGCCCGCTCGATGTTCTCTGCAGGCATGTTCTCCGCCTTCGCCTTGGCGATCGCGGTGCGCAGCCTCGGGTTCATGGCTGGATCGCCTCCGCCCAACCGTGCGCTCACCGTGAGCTCGCGGATCAGCTTGGTGAAGATCTTGCCCCTCTTCGCATCCTCTTTGCCCTTCTTGTGACGGATGCTGTGCCATTTGGAATGTCCGGACATCGGGAATCCTCCTGCCCTGCCAAGCCTCAGGTATTCAGGCCCAAGGCGCGCTTTGAATGCATATTAAATCAAGCTGAAAAAGGAAAGCAAGAACCTCCAGGCCCTCAACCGCGCGTTTTTGCGATAGGATTGGCCCGTTGCCCCCTCGAAGAGGCAAAACAAAAAGGGGCCAAGGGACGAACCCTCAACCCCTGAAACGCTCCATGGTGGGCGATGCAGGATTTGAACCTGCGACTTCCACCGTGTGAAGATGGCACTCTACCCCTGAGTTAATCGCCCCCGCAAAGGACTGCCCTTGCGACGCTTCAAATCTTAGCAAAAGAGTGACCCGAGAACAAGAGGGAAAAACCGGCCGACTGGACTCACCTTCGGTGTTACCACAGGAAGGCTGAAAAAATCGTTCACGGCTGGCGTGGCCTTCATTTCTTGCGGCCACGAGGGACCATGGTTTTCCTTGGGGAGGGACGCGCTCCGTCGCGTCCGTCTTGGGATCTGCCGCCACCACGCCCTCCCCTTGAGGCCACGACAAAGCCTGGCCCTCCATCGGCGGCGGCCACGAGGAACCTCGAAGACCTGCTTTCGGAAACCTTGGGAAACGGCAAAAAGGACAAATCCGGACCGGGCCCGTATCCGACAGGCGCGCTAGCCGTTCAAGACCGGGGCGCCGGCTCGGCAGCCCCTCCGATCTTGGAGCGGTTTCGTCTCCTTTTCGTCCGATACTGCTCGGCGAATCCGAGGCGGTTGCGCCAAGAACGCATGGACGCCCGGTACTGGCTTTTGACGCTCTCGAAAAGGCTTCTTTGCTGGGCGTTGAGCATCCCCCTGGGACGGTCGAGGACCTCTTCGATCGACGCCTCGAGATCCCGCATCTCCTTGATCTCGGTCGCAGCCAGCCGCTTTCCAACGCGACGCAGGGCGATCTCCTGCTCCTTCTTGAGGTGGAGCTTCCTCAGGAGTTTCTTGACGTGGTCGAGGTCCCGTCTGGCTTCGACGTACAGGTCCGCCATGGTCATCCCCTTTACGCGTCCGCCTGGGGATACAGTTGCTCCCCCTTGACGCGCAGAGAGCCGATCCATTCACCGATCTTCCGGATTCCCCTGGCCGACAGCCAGGCCTCGATGCCCTCGATCACGCGAACACTGGCCTCTGGATCCCGGAACTGGGCCGTCCCGATCTGTACGGCTCTCGCCCCGCACAGGAGAAACTCAAGAGCGTCTTCAGCGGTCAGGATGCCGCCGACGCCGATCACCGGGATCCCGACTCTCCGGGTCACCTCCCACACCATGCGCAAGGCCACCGGCTTGATGGCAGGCCCGGAAAGCCCACCCACGACCGTGGCCAGGCAAGGGCTGCGCGTCTTCAGATCCACCGCCATGCCCCGCAGGGTGTTGATGAGCGTCAGACCGTCGGCTCCTGCGGCCTCCGCGCGAATGGCCATTTCCACGATATCGGTCACGTTGGGAGATAACTTGATGAACAGAGGCCGATTCGTCTTGGCGCGGAGGAGCCGCACCAGGTTTTCCAAAACTCCGGGGTCCGCGCCAAAAGCCGCCCCCCCTTTGGTTACGTTGGGGCAGGAGACGTTGACCTCCAGGGCATCCACGCCGTCCTGGTCCCCGAGGGTTTCGGCAAGAAGCGCGTATTCCCTTTCGGACTCGCCCAGGATGTTCACGATGCGAAGCGTCTGAAGAGGACGAAGGGCCGGTAAAATCTCCCGGAGAAAAACCTCCAGGCCCACGTTCTGCAGGCCGATCGCGTTCAGCATGCCGCCGCAGGTTTCCACAATCCGGGGGGGCGGATTGCCCTGCCTGGGCAACACCGAGATGCCCTTGACGACCAAGGCGCCCAGTCGAGCCAGATCGAAAAAACGGGCCAGCTCAAGCCCGTAGCCGCACGTGCCGGATGCTGTCATGACCGGATTCTTGAGGGTGAGTCCGGCCAGAACGACAGAAAGATCCATGCCCACCTGTCCCGTAGGTTCTTCTATTCGATTCCGCTCCAATCCACTTCAGAGACGCCGAAAACCGGCCCTTCTGTGCACACCTTGCGATATGTCCAGCCGACGTCAGCCCGGGAGTCGAGCGTCCGCGCCACGCACCCTTGGCAGACACCGTATCCGCAGGCCATTCGGGCTTCGAGCGAGACCTGGCCGTCGACGCGGGCCCGGACGAGCAGGCTGGCCGCGCGCCGCAGCATGCCGGGAGGCCCGCACACGAAAGCCGACTCCGCCCTCCGGTCGCCGCTTTCCAAGCCCGCCAGATGCTCATCCAAGAGGTCCGTGACCAGACCCCTATGGCCCAGACTCCCGTCCTCGGTGGCAAGATGGACCCAAACGCCCATGCTCTCGAGCCCTTCGAGCCGGACGATCTCTTCCCGGGTCCTGGCCCCATACAGGAGGCGCGTCCGGTTGCCTGCTTTCGCGCATCGCTTCGCCGCCCAGAAGAGCGAGGCGATGCCGATTCCGCCGGCCACGAACAGGCAGGATACCTCCGGACCGGGCAAGCGGAACCCGTTTCCGAGCGGTCCCAGCGCGTGAAGTTCGTCCCCTGCCCTGAGGCTGGCCAGCAGAGCGGTTCCCTTGCCCACGACCTGGTAGAGAACCTCGACGCGAGCCCCATCCGTGTCCCAAACCGCGAAAGGCCGGGGCAGCAACGGATCTCTCAGCCCAGGCAGATGAATCATGAGGAACTGCCCCGGCGCCGCCCTCGAGGCCAAGCGGGGTTCCTCAAAGCTCAGCAGCCAGGTCCGTGGAAGGAGTCGGAGGTTCGAGAGCACCCGCACACTTCGGACCGGCCCGGCCGCAAGGGTCACTGACAAGGAGCGCTCCTCAGCATGATGAAGGCGTCCTCGCCGGTATCCTGGTAGTACGCCTTCCGAAGTCCGCAGACATGAAATCCGAACTTCTCGTAAAGCGTGATGGCCCGCACGTTGGACACCCGGACTTCGAGGTAATACCGCTCGACGTCCTTCTCCCGACAGAAGCGAATCAGGTGGTCGATCATTCGCGAGGCATACCCTCGGCGCCGGCAGTCCCTGCGGACGGCCAGGTTGAGGATGTGGCACTCGTCCAAGACGATCCAGGAGCACAAGTACCCGGCGACACGCTGAGATCCGGGTTCGATCAAGACCAGGGGCACCGCGTTGGACCCGTGAATTTCGTTCAGGAAAGAAGAACGGCTCCAGGGAGTAAGGAAGGCGTCGTTCTCGATCGCGAGAACTTCGTCCAGATCCCGTTCCTCCATCCTGCGGATCCATTCAAGGCTCATGGGATTCCCCGTGGGACGCTTTCGGACAGGTGTTCTCAAGGCTCCTGGCGGGCGGCCTGCTTCTCCCGGGCGCCGGGTTCCCTCTCCACCCCGAAGATTGTGGCTAGGGGCTCGTGCTGCACCATCCAGTAGGCGGGCCGCATGAGGCAATAATCCACGGCCACGCCGATCGGGTGGAGCAAGTAGGCCGCCAGCCGAAGGGGATGCCCCGCCTCCTTGGGATCGTACTGCGGGCTTTCAGAGGCTGGCGCTGCGGAAGCCCAAAGCAGGAAGGCCACCCAGACCGCGGTCGAAAGAAAGCCGCAAAGGCGCCGGCCGCTCCCTGTGGGTCGAGGCTGAGTCATGATTTTGTCCCTCCCTGAGGAAGCAAGAAGGAGTTCGTACCGTTTCTGATGATATGCGTCCCGTCGGCTCTGCGTCAATCCGCTCCCCGGCGCGGAGGAGGGCGCGCCGGGGCCGCGGAGCCTGCGCACGATGCGCTTTGCTCCGGTTCTTTACTGGCTATTCTCGTCTTTCTATAATAATCTGTTTGCGGTGAGGTCCACCTTGTTTTTTTCCCGGACGGACTGAACCCCATGACAGCGCCGCCGAGAAAGATCAATTTGTTTGCCTACGGGTCTCTGCGAAACCCCGCGTTCATCGAGTCCATCACCGGCGAGATGCTGGAAGGGAAATCCGCGGTTCTCAAAGGATACAAGAAGTACTACACGCCCTTGGGGTTTCCCTTCATTCTGCCCCATCCGAAGGGCAGGGTCTACGGAAAGTGTTACTTCGGCCTTTCTCCCGAAACCCTCCAGAAGATCGATCGCTTCGAATGCGAAGGCACTCTGTACGACCGGAAGAAGGTCTCCCTCACGGTCCAGGGCAAGCCTTTGCGCGCCCAGGCCTACATCGCCAACCTTCTTCACATCCGCAGGGCCTTCGGTCCGAACATGGATCTGGCCCTCGTGGAGAAGGCCGAGAAGTTCATCGAAGAGCATGCCGGGGAGAGGATCAAGATCCTCATGATGCACCCGACGGGCGCCAGGAGCGAGTCCGACCTTCTGGCTCTGACGAGGCAGGAACTCTTCGGAGCCGAGATCTTCAACTTGCTCAACATGCTGCTCCTGGACAAGTACATCAGCGACTACACCATCGATTCCCACCTGAAAATCCGGGGGCTGCCGACCCTGTCCAAGGTCCGTTCGGACCCCCAAGCCCTCTCCTGCGCGCCCCAGTACCTCCATCTGGCCATGCGGTTCATCCTATTGAACCAGTTCGAGGAAAGCTTTCGACACCAATTCCGATCCGAGTTTTTTGTCCGCATGCCCTTCTGCCGGTTCACGCTGTCCCTGTTGGCCGCCCTTATCCTGCACAACCGGCACCGCCAGGAAATCGACGCGCTCCTCGAAGAAGCCGCTCTTTCCCAGAGGGTCTCGGAGAACGAATACATCGATTACGCTTTCCAGGCCGTACAGACCGCCCATCGGGTCTACCGCCAGTACAACTTGGAGGCAGCTTTCATCGTGCGGGAAGTCCTGCTCGATCGCCAGCACGGCCTGGTGCCCATGGGGGCCGAGCTTGAATTCAGCGACGTAGGCCGGCTGGCCACCCGACAGAACCGGCCCCCGGACCCGCGCTTCCATCACTTCCGGTATTTTTACGATTTCGACCTCGACCGCCGAACCTGGAAGCTCGGCGGGCACGTGGACGATCACAAGTACTCCCTTGTCCGGGACCAGACCGAAGGAGGATTTCTCGAATACTCCCTGGGCAACACGGACGTTCTGCAAAGACAGAGCCAGCCCGTGACCGACGACCCCTGGATCCTCAGCCGCCTGGTGGAGGAACTCGTCAGGTTCACCCCGGTCCGGCCCCACAGCCTTCACTTGTCTTTTCAGGACCCCGCCGATCGCCCCTGGAGAAAGCAGAACGATCCAGAGATGCTCGAGTGCTTGCTCCTTCTGGGAGGAGACTTTGGATGGGACGAGAAATGGAGCCTCGTCGAGAGGAGAATCCACGGCGAAGAGACGGTCGATCCATGGGGAAACATGCATTTCATCCGCGAGAACTACCATGCCCTGATCGGAAGCGACGACGGCGGCCAGCCCTTGCGCGTGATGGAATATCAGTTTCCCCGGCTGGCCCCGGGAATCTCCTACGAGCCTCTCATCTGCGCCCTCAAGGGCTTTCACCTGGGATACAGACCCCGGCCCATGAGTTCGGTCGTCACGAGCCGATACTATGAGGAAGCGCGGGAAGAAATCGAGGCCATCAAACGGTGGGCCTCCTCTGTCTCCCCGTTGGGCACGGACACAATCTCAAAGTTCCTCCAGCACCTGGAAAAGGGCTTGGAAACCGAGAAGAGAGGCCGCAACAGGGCCCACGCGAGGCGCTACATCCAGAAGATGCTCTTCCAGATCGAACAGATCCTTTTTCTGCGGAACGATTGGATCCGCCAAAGCCTGGCAAAACGAGACGGCAAGGCCGCTCCTTTTGGACAGGCTGGCCAGCCCGGATCGACTTGACGCCGCATCGAATTTGCGCAGCGCAACATCAAAACGAGACGAAACCAAAGAGGAGAGGAAAACCCGTATGGCCCGCTTCAACGAATTCAAGAAATTCCAGCCCTATCGCCGCAGACCGAGCAAGTTCGAGAGCCCGACCCGGCCGAACCTGTTCCGCGACATCTTCCCTTTCGTCGAGATTCCCCGGATCGATTTCGACTTCCAGGTCGTGCCTTACGACCCTCCTGAGGAAATCTTCATCACCGACACCACGTTCCGGGACGGCCAGCAGGCCCGACCGCCCTATACGCCCCAGCAGATCGCCGACCTGTACACGTTCCTTCACCGCATGGGCGGCGAGACGGGGCGGATCCGCCAGAGCGAGTTCTTCCTTTACACCGACAAGGACCGCAAGGCCATCGACCTCTGCCGGGAGAAAGGGTTCCGCTACCCCGAGATCACCGGCTGGATCCGGGCCGTAAAAAAGGACTTTCAGCTCGTCAAGGAAATGGGGCTCAAAGAGACGGGGATCCTCACCTCCATCTCGGACTTCCACATCTACCTCAAGCTGAACAAGAACCGGCACCAGGCCATCGAGGACTATCTCGCCATCGTCAAGTCGGCTCTGGACCTTGGCATCGTGCCGCGCTGTCACCTGGAGGACATCACGCGGAGCGACTTCTACGGCTGCACCCTCCCCTTTGTCCAGAAGCTCATGCGCCTGTCCGAAGAAGCCCGCATCCCGATCAAAATCCGCGCCTGCGACACCATGGGCTATGGCGTAAGCTACCCTGGCGCATCCCTCCCAAGGAGTGTTCCCAAGATCGTCCACACCCTGATCCGAGAGGGAGGCGTGCCCAAGCACCAACTCGAGTGGCACGGCCACAACGACTTCCATAAAGTGCTCATCAACGCATCCACGGCCTGGCTGTACGGGTGCGCCGCCGTCAACGGCACGCTCCTCGGCTTCGGGGAGCGGACCGGCAACGCGCCGATTGAGGCCCTGCTCATCGAATCCATCGCCCTCACCGGGGACGCCAGAGGATTGGACACGCGGGCGATCACGGAGATGGGTCGGTACTTCGAACGGGAATTGGGCGTCCGGATCCCTCCCAATTACCCCTTCCTAGGAGCCGAGTTCAACACGACCCGGGCGGGCATCCACGCCGATGGTCTCCTCAAAAACGAGGAGATCTACAACATCTTCGACACGGAACGCATTCTCAACAGGCCCATGGAGATCGGAATCACGGACAAGAGCGGCGTGGCGGGAATTGCCCTTTGGATCGCCAGCCACATCGGGCAAGGAAAGAAGAAAAAGATCGACAAGAGGCACCCGGGCGTGCTCAAGATCTACGAGTGGGTCCACAGCCAATACGAAAAGGGCAGGGTCACTTCGATTTCTCCTGAAGAGCTGATGGAACAAGCCCGTCGGCACCTTCCGGATTACTTTTGACATCCTCCTCGGCCGGCTCCGCCGAAGAGGGGGCGCCTGCCGGGTCCTCGGCTTTCGAGATTTTCGCCAGAAGGGTTTCCACCTCCCGGGCCTTCGGGTGCTGCGGATAGTCGGCCAGGAACTTCCGGTAGACTTCCGTCGCCTCTTGCAGCCTTCCGGTCGCCTCCAGACACCGGCCCAGGCCGAGGAGGGCCCATCCCGGATGGTACGAAGGCTGGGTCTCAGCTGCTTTCCGGTAGGAGGCGATCGCCTCTTCGTACTTGCCCTGTGCCTCCTGACAGTAGGCAATCCCCTCCCACGCGAGGGCGGTCAGTTCATCCGTCCGGGGCCCGCGATCCAAATAGCTCCGGTAGATCTCGATGGCCTTCTCGTATTCTCCCTGCTGATACTTCAAGTCCGCCAGCACCAGGCGGCCCGTCTGCGCGCATCGCGTCCGAGGATAGGTCGCCAACAGGTTCTCCAGCGCGGACACGGCGCGCTCCAAGGCCGGCCCGGACGGGTCTGTCCCGCGCTTAGAAGACAAGGCTTCCTGGGCCTCGCCAAGCAAAACCGAGGCCCGAGCCTCCCGGTTCCTCGAGTACGTCCTCCAGCCAGACAGGAGCAGAACCAAGACCAGAAGACCTGCCAGCCCATACAGAGCCTCCCGCTTGTGGGCCACCGCGAACGCAAGAACCCGGCTCCACAGGGTGATGAACTCGTCCGGCCCCTTGATCTCCTTGCGGGTGATCTTCTTTTTCGCTGCCATCGGGGAGGTTCCTTTTTCGAGAAAAGGTCGGCTCAAGGGTTTTCGTATCGCTCAAGGGCGACCAAGACATCCTCCAGCGCCACCGGAGACCGGAAAAGCTCGCAGCCGGTCACCCGGTGCGTGACCGCCTGGTACATCTGTTCCACCGTTTGACGGAAGCCGGGGTCCAGTTGCCGGGGAGGCCTGCCGAGCCTCTGGAGAATCCTCGCGCGCATCGAGCGAGAAGAGGCTCCTTCCTTCTTCGCTTCTTCAATCGCTTCGAGGAACTCCCGATCCATCCTCTTGTAGTATTGTCTGAGGGGCTCTTTGCTGATCTGCGTGGAGCTGCACAGGATGCGCAGTTCGTCCGGTGTGATCGTATCGGCCAGCAGAATGCCCGAACGGCTTTTGACGAACTCGAGTTTCCCGTCCCAAAGTTCGAGTCCCCGATCGCAAAACAGACCGAACAGAAACAGAGCCACCAGAAAGGCCCGGTCCACGAGATCGTTGAACTGCTCCCCGTCGAGACCAGAGATCTGGAAGGCCTGTTCGAGAGACAGGTAGCGGTCAGACGGCTCCAGCTTGGTCGAAAACTCTATGACGGGCCGGCGCAACCATTGCCCTTCATCCGGCTCAACGTCGAGCCCCAATTCCCGTGCGTAAGCCGGGCTCTCCCGGATACGGTCGAGCAGGGAACTGCCCCGGGGCAGACCGAACCGGAACACGATTTCCAATGGGATCAGGTATTGGGCCACCCCGGGATGGAAGGCCCTATAATCCCAGACGGTCCTTCCGTGGACCGACACGGCCGTCGGCGTGAGGACGGGCACAGATCTCACCAGAATTCGGTTGGACGGCTCCTTGAGTTCCGACAGTCGCCGGGGCTTTCCCTGCCCGTCCAAGAGGCCGAGGAAATGGGTCCTGAGCCCCGCAGACAGGACCTGCCGGCCAGCCGGCGACCGGAACACGCGGCTGGCCTCACCGTCCAAATCGAACCGCTTCCAGAGATCGCTTCGTTTTGCGATCTTCTTCCATGCTTCGGCGCTCTCCAACTCTTCAAACAGGAACGCCGTCATCCCGGCCAGGGCGCTTCCCTTGCCCCGGATCGCGTCCGGCATTTTTCCATAATCGAAGACCGAGTAGTCGTCGGTAAATTCGAACACGTAAAGGCCTTCGGTGCGCCCACGGGGCGGCCTTACACATCTCACGTTCTTCACCGACCCGCGGTACACCACGGGGAATGCACGGGCTGTCATCTTGGTCATCCTCCCTCCTTGTGCCGTTCGCGTCGACGGCAGTCGCCAAAAATCTCAATCGAAACGGAAAGGCCTTTCCGCCGAGAAATCGGGGACCCCCACCTCAGAGGAAGCGAGGTCCTGGACCCAAAGGTTCTCAAAACCAAGGGCCTCGGCCGTCTCAACAGCCTCTTCGTACTCAGAGCGAAGGAGTCGCCGATCCAGAGGGGGCCGCCCCAAAGCAAGGTGCAAAGGCGCGTATTGGCCCATGAGACTCACCGCAATGGCCGGGGAAAATCTCTCGGCGAGCCAGGACAAAGACTCCTTTACGCCCGCCAGGCCGCCCGGCAGAACCAGGATGCGTACAAGCATCCCCTTGCGGGCCAAGCCGGTATCGGGATCCTCGTCAAGGAAACCCACCTGGGAAAACATCGCTGTGAGAGCCTCGCGGTTTCTCTCAACGTACTCCGGTGCCCCGGACAGCTCCTCGGCCGTCGAATCGGACGCATATTTCATGTCCGGCAGATAGATGTCAACCTTACCCTCCATGAGGGCGAGGGCCTCCGGGCTGTCGTACCCGTGGCTGTTGTAGACCACGGGGATCGTGAGACCCTGAAGCCGAGCCCGTTCCAGGGCCATGGCGGCCTGGGGAGCGTAATGGGTGGGCGACACAAGATTCACGTTGTGGCAGCCCGAGCCCTCGAGCTCGAGCATGATCTCGGCAAGCCTCTCGACAGAAACCTCCTGCCCCCACCTTTTCTGGCTGATCTCGTAGTTCTGGCAAAACAAACATCGCAAGGAACAGCCTGAGAAAAAAATCGTGCCCGACCCCCTAACCCCGCTCAGGGGCGGCTCCTCCCCCATATGGGCAAGCCACCTGGCCACGCGCGGCTCGATTCCGCCGCCGCAAGGCCCCCGGGAACCCGTCCTCCTGTCGATCCCGCATCTTCTACCGCAAAGGACGCACCGTTCCAGAGCCGCTTCGCACCGCTCCTTCACGGCCAGCGGATCCTTCTTTTCGGCCTCGTCGCGCCCAAGTTTTGTCAATTCCATCTCCCTCGCCCAGATTAGAAAATCTCTCAGCTTCCCCCGCGATCCAGAAAGCGTTCGAGAAACGCCGCCAGCCGCGTTGATCCCAAATGCGAATAGCGCCAGAGCCTGGCCAATGCGACAAAACGGGACGGATCCTTGATGATCCAGGCCGCTGCTGACCCCCACTGGCCACCTTTGCACAGCCGCAAAAAGCCCGACACGTCCGGGAGGGAGAAAGAAAGCTCATCCAGCGCCACCCGCACGGCCACGAAGGGAACGCCAGCTTCGAAGGCGATCCGAGCAGCGACCGAGCTTTCCATTTCCACGCTGCCGGCCTGCCATCGCAGCCCGAGATCCCGTTTTTCCTGCTCTGTCGGCACCACCCGGTCCGAGGTCAACATCCGCTCGGAGTGGAACCTCCACTCCCCTCTTCTGGCCGTGTCGCAGGCGTGGTTAAAAAGGAAACCATCCGGCTCGAAGCGGCTGGGATTCGCGCCAGCAAGGAAAAGCAGTTCGGACGGGATCAGGAGGTCGCCCACATGAATTTCATCTTTCAGCGCCCCGGCGTAACCGATCGAACAAACCGCAGCCACCGAACCGGGCAAGACCAAGCCTTTCAGAGTCTTGCGGGCCCGATCCGGACCGATTCCGGTCCGGACCAGCACGACCCGTACTCCCTTCCAGGTCCCCTCCCAGACCCTACCCCCAAGACCCGGACGGGCCGAACACCCTCCGAGCCTGGAGCGGATCGGCCTGATCTCGGAGTCCACGGCCGCCGCGATCAGCCAAGGCTCGCTCACGACCTTCTCTCTGCGGGCGTCTCCCGGCCGGGCAGGCTCCGCGCCACCCGATCCAGAATCCCGTTGAGAAAGGAGACCGCCTCCCTGTCCGCGAACGTCTTGGCCAACTCCAGCGCCTCGTTGATACTCACCTTTGCCGGGATATCGTCGCAACAGAGCAACTCGAACGTAGCAAGCCTCAGGATGTTCCGGTCCACCACATTCATTCGGTCCAGGCTCCAATGGCTGGAAGAGCTTTCGATCCTGCGGTCGATCTCTGCCCTCCGCTCCAACACGCCCGCCAGGAGTCTTCTAGCAAACGGAAGGCTTTCGGCGCTCTCGATTCCCCATGGCAGGAGTTGTTCGAGATCCCGCTCCCATTCCCCAAGCAGGTCCGCCGTGTACAGAGCCTGCACGGCCAGCTCCCGCGCTTTTCTGCGAACACCCATGGCGACCGCCGTCTCTTGGGTGGGAAAACAGAACAGGCCTTGGAGGTCAGGAATTCGCTCGGACCGCCTTGAGAAGGCTCGCCATCTCGATGGCGGCCTCGGCAGCCTGCCACCCCTTGTTGCCCATCTTGGTTCCAGCCCGCTCGATGGCCTGTTCGATCGTGTCGGTCGTGAGGATTCCAAACGAGATGGGAACCCCGCTTTCCAGCATCACATGGGCTACGCCCTTGGTGACTTCGGCGCTCAACACATCAAAGTGGATGGTACCGCCCCGAATGAGGGCGCCGAGACAAACGATGGCGTCGTACCGCCCCGAGGCAGCCATCTGCTTGGCCAGCAACGGAATCTCCCAGGATCCCGGAACCTTGACGATCTCCAGATCTTCGTCCCGGGCGCCGTGTCTTCGCAGCGCATCGAGAGCGCCGTCGGCCAGCCTTTCGGTGATGAAGTGGTTGAAGCGGCTCACGATGAGACCGAACCGAAACCCCTTTGCGTCCAGAGTGCCTTCTCGGATGGTGGCCATTTCAGCCCTCCCGTCCCATGAACGGTTTTCTCAAACGCCGGGCCCTGCCCGGCTTAATCCTTGTCCGGAATCGCAAAACCATGCCTGACCAGGAAGTCCAGGCCGAATCCGCCGGCCTTGGTGCGCAGCTCTCCGGTCTCTGCGAGCCCCAGGAGCTTTTCCACGTATTTCCCGATGAGATCCGCCTCTAGGTTCACGGGGTCCCCGACTTTCAGGTATTGGAGCGTGGTGCTTTGAAGGGTATGGGGGATCAGGTAAACGGCGAACCGATCGGTGCCGCATTCCCCCAGGGTCAGGGAGACGCCGTCCACGCAGATCGACCCTTTCTCCACGAGGTACCGGGAGACCCTGGAATCGGCCTGGATCTCAAACCGGACATTGGGCCCCTCGCTGCGCCGGCTCAGCACGACCCCGATCCCATCCACATGCCCGGTCACCAGATGGCCTCCCAACCGGTCCGTGAGGCGCAGGGCCCTCTCCAGATTCACCCTTCTGCCCACGCCGAGCCCTCCAAGCGTGGTGCGGCGCAGCGTCTCCTCGGAAAGCTCCACGGTGAGAGACCGCACCCCCACTTCCACAGCGGTCAGACACGCCCCGCTCACGCAGAAACTGTCCCCGACCCTCGAGTCCGAAAGATCCAGAGGCACCGCAAGACGGAGAGCCCGCAGGCCCCTTTCCTGCCGAAAGGACTTGATTTCCGCCATGCATTCAACGAGTCCGGTGAACATCGTCTCCCCTAACCCGGCTCCTTGGAGTCAACCGGACAGGCGGTCAGAGACTCCTCCGACTCTGAGCTTTTCAGCCGGCACTCCAGCAGGAGATCCTGGCCCGATCGCCGGCACCGGAGGTCGAAAACCCGAAGCGCCTCCTGAGGACTCTCGGCTCCCCTGCCACCCAGAACCCCAGGAGCCTCTTCACCCCCGAGAAGAATCGGCGCGACGAAAAGCAGCAAGCGGTCTCCCTCCCCTTCTTCCAAGACCGTCGTAAAGATGCCCCTGCCCCCCTCGACGAGAACGTGTTGGATTTCCCTCTCTCCCAGCCTCCTCAGGAGATCCCCGAGAGGAACCCTGCCCGCGCGATCCGGAGAAAAGACCTCGACTTGAACTCCTCGCGCCCTGAGCGCGGCCACCTTTTCTGCCGGCGCCCGATCCGTTGTCGCCACAAGGGATTCCGCCTCCGGTCCCAGCACCGCGGCGTCCAGGGGAATTCGCAAGGCCGAGTCCAGAACAACTCTGAGAGGCTGCGAAGCGATCCGGATCCCTCGGCATGTGAGCAGCGGGTTGTCCTGGAGAACTGTGCCGATCCCCACGAGGATCGCATCCACCTCCGACCGTAGCCTGTGCGCCCTCCTCCTGGAAACTTCGGACGTGATCCACTTTGACCGGCCCGTGAAGGCCGCAATCTTCCCGTCGAGCGACACACCCGCCTTGAGCGTGACAAAGGGCTTGCCTGTTTGGACCCACTTGAAAAAGACTTCGTTCATCCTCCGGCAAGCCGCCTCGAGCACACCCAGGGTCACGTCGACCCCTTTTGCCCGAAGCGCCCGAATGCTGCGGCCGTTCACAAGAGGATTCGGGTCCACCGTTCCCACCACGACCCGACCGATCTGCCTCTCCAGAATCAGGTCGAGACATGGCGGCGTCCTGCCGTAATGAGCACACGGCTCAAGATTGACGTACAGGGTGCTCCCCCTGACGTCTTCCCGCGCACTTTCGATGGCCACGACCTCGGCATGGGGCGTACCGGGCTTCCTGTGGAAGCCCGTGCCGATGACCCTTCCCTGCCGCACCAACACGCAGCCCACAAGCGGGTTCGGCCGAGTGCGGCCTTTGCCCCGCAACGCCAGCTTCAGGGCCATGGCCATGAAACGCGCGTCATCCGCCGACGCCCGGGACCGCAACTCAGACATCTGGTGGAAGGCTCCGTTTCATGAGCTTGCTTGCCTCGGTGAGGAAATCGGTGGCGTCCTTGAACTGCCTGTAGACCGAGGCGAAACGGACGTAGGCCACCTCGTCCATCTCGTGAAGCTCCTCCATGACCCTTTCCCCGATCCTCTCGCTCGGGATCTCCTTTTCCCCCTTCTCTTGAAAGCTCTGCTCGATCCGATCCACGGCCCTTTCGATCGTGTCGATGCTGATGGGCCGTTTTTCGCACGCCTTTTTCATGCCGACGATGATCTTGGTCCGGTCAAAGGGTTCCCGCCTGCCGTCCCGCTTGATCACCAAAGGAAGAGATTCTTCGATGCGTTCGTAGGTCGTAAACCGCTTGCCGCATCCAAGGCATTCCCGGCGCCGCCGGATGACGTTGTGGTCCTTGCTCAGCCGGGAGTCGACCACCCGGTTTTCAAGAGACGCACAGAACGGGCACTTCACGGGGCCTGCTCCTCTTCCGGCCGGACCCGGTGCACCTCAAGGCCAGCCTCCTCGAGCATGCTTTGGGAAAGAGAATCCGGATATCCTTCAACGTAATAGATCCCCTGAATGCCTGCGTTGATCAGCATCTTGCTGCAGATCACGCAAGGGAAATTGGTGCAGAAAAGGGTCGACCCCCGTATGCTGACCCCATGGTAAGCCGCCTGGATGATGGCGTTCTGTTCGGCGTGGAGCCCCCGGCAGAGTTCGTGCCTTTCGCCCGAGGGGATGCCTTCCCTTTCGCGCAAGCACCCGATATCCAGGCAGTGGGCCGTTCCGGAAGGCGCTCCGTTGTAGCCCGTTGCCAGGATCTTCTTCTCCCGGACCAGGACTGCGCCCACCTGGCGCCTCAGACAGGTCGAACGGGTCGAAGCGAGCCGGGCGATCTGCAGAAAATACGACACCCACCCTGGCCTTTGTCGCTCGGACCGCTCGTCCAATGGTTTCTCGCCTCCACGCATCCCCTGGACAGATCCGCCTCGAGGAAAGCCTTGGAGAGGCCCCTCAGCCCGAATCCTGACCTTTCTCCGGAGCGGAACGGCTGCAGACTTCCCTTTCGATGGCCGAAATTTTGTCCAGCCTGCGCCGGTGCCGGCCGCCCTCGAATTCGGTCTCCAGCCAGACCCGCAGGATTTGCTCGACCTCCTGGGCCGCAAGCTTCCAGCCGGGGAGAACCAGTACGTTGGCATCGTTGTGTTTTCGGGACATCTCGGCCATGTGGGGCTCGGAGACCAAGGCTGCCCGGATCCCCGGATACTTGTTCGCGGTGATGCTCATCCCGATCCCGGAGCCGCACACGAGCACAGCCCGGTCCGCCCTGCCGTCCAGGACGGCTTCCACGGCGCAGCGGGCATAGTCTGGGTAGTCCACCGAGGCATCGGAATGGGTTCCGAAGTCCAGAACCGGAATCCCCATGCGGGACAAAAGGTCCCGGGCGATTTCCTTCACGCGGAATCCTGCGTGGTCCGATCCGAGCGCTACAGTCGTCTTCTTCATTGTCCGTGTCTCACGCCGGGCGCTGCGGCCCGGCCGGGTCTCAACCGCACCCTAGTGAAGACGGGCCACAATGTAATCGATGGCTTCTTGAACGGACGTGATCTTCTCGGCCTCCTCGTCCGAAATCTCGGTGTTGAACTCCTCCTCGAGAGCCATGATCATTTCCACGATATCCAGGGAGTCGGCCCCGAGATCGTTCAGGAAGGTGGCCTCCCCGCGGATCTCTTCTTCCTTCAAGCCGAGCTGTTCTGCGATGATCTTCTTGACTTTGCGGGTCACTTCGTCGACAGAAACGGCCATGGTTGTCTGCTCCTTTCTTCGATTACGCTCCAGCCTCTTCCCTTGTGCTGCCTCGGCTTTGAACCTCCCTTGCGTCGAGCCGCCTTCAGAATCGAAGGGCCTTCATGCGTACATGCCGCCGTTTACATGAAGCACCTGCCCTGTGATATAGCCCGCCTCCGGGCCCGCAAGAAAGGCGACCGCATCCGCAACTTCCTTGGCGGTCCCCAACCTCCCCATGGGAATCGTCCCCAGGATCTGCTGGCGGACCGAATCCGGCAGGTCGGAGATCATCCCGGTCTCGATGAAGCCTGGAGCCACCGCATTCACCGTGACCCCTCTCCCCGCATACTCCCTGGCCACCGAGCGGGTCAGGCCCACGAGGCCGGCCTTGGCCGACGCATAGTTCGCCTGGCCCGGATTGCCGGTGAAGCCCACCACCGAGGCGACATTCACGATCCTTCCGTACCTGCGTCTCGACATGTGCGGCACGACCTCGCGGATGCAGAAAAAGGCCCCGGAAAGCCCAACCTGGAGCACTTCCTGCCAGTCCTCCTCCCGCATGCGCACCAGGAGTTTGTCCTTCCGCACGCCGGCGTTGTTGACGAGGATCTCCACATGCCCGGCCTGTTCCAGAACGGCCCGAACGCCCTCCCGCACGTCAGACTCCCGGCTTACGTCCATTCTCACAGGCGTGGCCCGCCATCCCTTGGCCGTCATTTCCTGGGCCGCCGCTTCCAGGGCCGCTTCGTCCCGGGAGCACAGGAAAACCCACGCCCCTTTTTCCGCAAGAACCTCCGCAACCGCCTTCCCGATCCCGCGGCCGCCACCGGTGACCAGAGCAACAGAATCGCTCCACACCGTACTCATTCGCTCCCCCGCCTCACGATGCCCCCAACGGGACCGCCTTCCGCAGCGCCTCCACATCCTCGGCCGAGTCTATCGTATCGCAAGGAATCGTGCGACAGATCCGCTTGCAAAGGCCTTTCAGCACCCTGCCGGGACCCACCTCCACGAACCTGTCCACCCCGCTCTCCACCATGAAGCGAACCGAGTCCTCCCACAGAACCGGGCTGGTGATCTGGACGGCAAGAAGGCTTCGACACCTTTCGCCGCTTCGCACGTCCGAGGCGGTCACGTTCGAGACCCAGACCGGGTCCGGGTCGCGAAAAGAAATCGCTTCTAAAACTCCCGAGAACGCACGGGCGGCCGAGGACATGAGTTCTGTGTGAAATGCCGCGCTCACCGGAAGGCGGACGGTCTTGGCTCCCCTGGCCCTGGCTGCCCGTTCGGCTCTGTCGATGGCTCCCAAGCTCCCAGACACCACAATCTGACCCGGTCCATTGTAATTGGCCGGCACAAGGATGTCGCCGTCGGCGACCTGAGCGCAGATTTCCTCGACTTGGGCGCGCTCAAGCCCCAACAGGGCACTCATGCCGCCTTCAGCGGCTCGGGACGCCTCCTCCATGAGCCTGGCCCTTTCCCGAACCGCCCTGAGTCCTTCAACGAAGGTCAGACTGCCGGCAGCCACGAGGGCCGCGTACTCCCCCAGGCTGTGGCCAGCGACCCGAAAGGCCTTCTCGTCCCAGGCCTGCCGAAGAGCCGCATGGGCGGCCACGCTCACCAGAAACACGCAGGGCTGGGTGTAACGGGTCGCCTGGAGCAGCTCCTCCGGCCCGTCGAAGCAAAGCCTCCGGACATCGAAATCGAGTTCCTCGGAGGCCTCGTCGAACAGCTCTTTCACGCAGGCGAACCGCTCCCATAGGGAGCGCCCCATACCCACGTACTGGGAACCCTGGCCCGGGAACAAAAGGGCAGTCTTCATCGTCTCCTCCCCGATGCCGACCCCGGGGGTGATGAGACCGACAGGCTGCTAATCCACCTGGATGACGCCCTCCTTCTTGTAAAAGCCGCAGTGCGGGCACACGCGGTGAGGGAGCCTGGGCTCGCTGCACTGCGGGCAGGGGACGAGTTTGGGCGGAACCAGAGCTTGGTGGCTTCGCCGCTTGTCTCTGCGGCTTCTTGAGTGCCTCTTCTTCGGGACAGCCATGAGCCTTCCTCTCGAGGATGTAACAGGCCGGGAAACACCGCCTGCAGGGCACGCCTGTGGGCATTTTCCTTCAGCCTGCCTGGAGCCTTTTTCGCCGCGCTCCAAGGGGGTTAGGGGTTCGGAAACACAAGGGACTTCAATTTTTCAAACGGAGAGACTCTCTCACCGCTGGGACACCCGCAATCCGCCTCGTTTCGGTTGGCGCCGCATCGCGGGCAGAGCCCGCGACAATCGTCACGGCAGAGGGGTTTCATGGGCAGGGAGAGCACGATGTGCTCCTCGATGATCCGGTTAAACTCGAATGCATCGTTCTCGTAGAAACCACACTCGAGATCCTCGGCGTGAAGTTCCAGCTCCTTCACGCTCTCCACCCTCCTATCGTAAGGCCGCAGGACATGGCGAAATTCGAGATCCAAGGGGAAAGCCACAGGCTCCAGGCAACGGCCGCACTCGAGGCGCAGAACCGCTGAGAAGCGCGCGCGGATCAAGACATTCTGCCCGACCCTCTCAAAAAACGCGTCGCCAGACGGCTCCCGGTCGAAAAAGATCCCGGCCAGGGCCTCTTTGTCAAGGGGCTCTGCCGTGATGGGCAGGGCAAGACCTTCATCCGGGATTTCTGAAACGACGATCCTCACGGGCGCTCCTTTTGAGATAACGGGCTATAATACCGATGGTTTTTCAATTTTGTCAAGCCGCTCAAAGGATTGCGTTGGCGCAAACGCGATTCTGTTAGACGGGGGGCACATGGCTTTGCGGCCATGACAGAGCATAGTACAGCCAGCAGGGGTCAGTCCTTCATTTTACGGTTTCGACGCGAGCATGGGCGCATGGCTTGCAGGGACGCGCTCCGTCGCGTCCGGTTGGGGGCACACCGTTTCGCGGCTATGAAAGAGCATGGCCCTACATGGGATCCGGATCCCCTCGCGGCCACGAGGGACCGTGGCCCTCCATGCGGTTTTCCTTGGAGGGACGCGCTCCGTCGCGTCCGTCTTGGGCTTGACGCGGGCCGGCACCAGACCGATACTGCAAGATAGAGTCAACAACGCCTACAAGAGGGAAAAGGTCCATGCTCCGGAAGGCCCGCTTCGCAGGCGACTGGTACCCCGGCGATCCCGTTTCCCTCCGCGCAGCCCTACAAAGGTTTGTCCCTGCCGATGCTCCCCAAGTCCAGGCACTCGGCATCGTATCCCCCCATGCCGGGTACGTTTACTCCGGGGCCGTGGCTGGCCAGACCTACGCAAGAGTTCACGTGCCTGCTTTGGCTGTTGTGGCGTGCGTGAACCACAGAGGGATCGGGGCCCGGGCCGCCCTCATGGCCTCAGGCTCTTGGGAGACGCCCCTCGGCAAGGTTCCGGTAGACGAAAGGTTCTGCACGATTCTGCTTGAGAACTGCCCGCTCCTCGCAGACGACGCATCCGCCCATTTAATGGAGCATTCTCTCGAGCTTCAGCTCCCCTTCCTTCAATACCGCAATCCTGGCATACGGCTGGTCCCGGTCTGCCTCCAGCAACTCTCGTTCGCCGAGTGTGACGAGCTGGGCCGCGCCATCGCAAAAACCGTTCGCGCCGGCCGAGAGCAAGCTCTCTTGGTCGCCAGCACGGATCTTTCGCACTTCGAATCCCAGGAGGTGGCCCGAGAGCTGGATCGACAGGCGATCGAGGCAATTCTGGCTTTGGATCCCAAGGGGCTTTACAACGTGGTCGGGCGCAAGCGGATCTCCATGTGCGGAGTCATTCCCACTACCACCATTCTTTCGGCCTGTCTCGAACTGGGCGCCAGACGGGCGGAGCTTGTCCGGTACGCGACTTCAGGCGATGTGAGCGGGGATTTCTCGAGCGTCGTTGGGTATGCGGGCATCGTGATCCAGTAGCCTCGAATCGACCCATCCCATCTCAATGCGCCAGCACGAGGCAGGCTGTGAGGGGCAGGCTTGACAATCCCCCTCCCCTCGCACGTATAATGCTTTTCCTCGGGAAGCCTTGGCAGACAGGGTTCCGCAGACCATTGGGGGATCGTCCAGCGGCAGGACTCCAGACTCTGGATCTGGCTACCTAGGTTCGAATCCTAGTCCCCCAGCCAGCCCGTCACAATCGCTTCCTTCGGCCAAGCAGGTCCCATCGTCCAGCGGCCTAGGATACTGGCCTCTCACGCCAGAGACACGGGTTCGAACCCCGTTGGGACCGCCAAGAGCAACAAGGGGGGCCAGCCTGGGCGGCTGGTCCCTTCTTTTTTGGGTGGGGCCGGGGGGCGCGGCCACGACTGCGAGAACTACGAATTCGAAGCTTTCAGGATTTCCTCGATCTGCTTTTCCGTGTCCCGGTAGTTGTCGGACTCTTCGCGAATCTGCCTAAACGTATTCAACGCCTCCTCGTCGCGGCCAAGAGCCCGCAACGTCAGGGCCATTTCGTACCGGATGCCTCTGCGTTTTTCCGAGTCCTCTCCGGCCAGAGAGAGGGCATTCTCATAGTACCCCAAAGCCTCCGGCCATTGCTCCAGCTCGGCCGAGCATTTCCCCATTAGGAAGCGAGCGTCCGCCGCCAGAGCCGGGTCTCCGCATGCCAGTTCGAACTCTTGGATCGCATCCTCGTAGAGCCCCATTTCCTGATAGGCGATCCCCAGGTTGTAATGGGTCTCGAAATCGCCGCGGCTGACCTGCTCGCGGATGCCCTCCTTGAAAGAGGAAAAAAGATCCTCGAACTGGATTCGCTCTACCTGGCCAGAGGGTTGGACCGTTCCCCCTGTCGCCCGCTCCCTTCCCTCGGCCTTGGGCTTTTGGCCGTCGGTCTTCTTCCGCAAAAGTTCGTAAACGTCCGCCTCCATTTTCACCCGCACCTCACCCGGACGGGCTCTCGTCTTTTGGGGCGCTCGCTCTCCCAGCACGTCCGGCGCTGGAGAAGCCTCTTCTTCGCCGGGCTCGAACTCCCGCAAGAACTTTTCTTTCTTTTCCAATTCGCCCCTAGAGGCGTAAATCTCCCTGAGCTTCGTTAAGGTCTGGGCAAGCTGAGCCCGATTCCCGCTTTTTTTGAGCAACCCCGCCAGAATCTCGTATCCCTCGGGAGAGTCTTGATACACAGAAACCAGCCAGCGTGCCAGAAGAAGCGCGTCTCCTTCGAGTTTGTCATCCTGGGCCATGGAACGGGCGATTTCGGACAGCCGCGCCGTCGGCTCGGTGAACATTCCGGAAGGATCCGGAAAGAGGGCTTCGAACATGAGAGCCTTGTAGCGAAGGTCGCGAATCGGCAGGTTCGAGATCTCCTGGAAAAGAGCGAAGATCCTCTCTCCTCCCTCCCTCGGCCTGAGCCGTTCGGCCAGGCTCTCATAGTACGGGTAAGCGTCCGCGTACAGGCCGTACTGCAGACAGAGCTGGCCGATCCTCCTTAAGGCCTGAGCCGAGTTCGGATCCAGTTTCAACACCTGCCGGTACAGGGCGATCGATTTCAAGTGGAAGCCGGCCTGAGCGAAAATTTCGGCGCAAGTCGCGTACTGATCGACCGCCTCCGGGATCTCCCCCAGCTTTGCGTGAAGATCCCCCAGCTTGAGCCGGCTGCGGGTGTCCTGGGGGTTCTTCTTGATTTGCTCGAGGAACTCCTCTTTGAGGCTCCCCGACTTCTTCCGCTGCACGAGTTCTCGAATTCTTCTGATGATCATCGAAAGGACCTTCTCGCTCTCGGCCGGGCGCTCCCCGCAGCCGCCCGAGCCTTTCCCATGATGCGTGCCCTCGAGGTCATACCGGTTTATCGGTATTCTGCCGCATTCTCCTGAGCCATTTCACGAGCCCCTCCAGTCCGAGCAGGTAGCTGTCTCCTCCAAACCCTGCCACGACGCCAACGGCAACGTCCGAAAGATACGAGTGCCGACGAAAGGGCTCCCTGCCGTAGACGTTTGAAAGGTGAACCTCCACGAACGGCACAGAGACCGCCGCGAGCGCGTCTCTCAGCGCGACGCTCGTATGCGTGTATGCGGCGGCGTTGAGAACCACGCCGTCCACGCCTTCGGCTCTGGCCTTCTGAATCCTCGAGACGAGCTCGCCCTCGGAGTTGCTCTGATAGAACTCCACGACCTCGACTCCGAGCTCGGCCGCCTTGCTCCGAACCCGTTCGTTGAGTGCCCCAAGGGTTTCCGAGCCATAGATTCCGATCTCGCGCGTCCCAAGGAGATTCAGGTTCGGTCCGTTGACGACAAGGATTTTCATGAGCTCCCTCTCCCGACAGCCGGCTCGCACGCCGCTGCGGCCCGCGGTACCGGCGGGCACAGACTTCAGTTCCTTCCCTCGTTCCTTGGTTTCCCCCGCGAAAGACGGGCCGCCGCCTTCAGCCGCAGTTCCTCGATGCGCCGCCGCAAGGATTCGTCCGCAGGCTCCAGGATGCGCAGTTTCCGCAAGATCTCGATCGCCCGCTCATAGTACCCCTGGGTCGCGTAGATCTCCGCCAGGGTCCTGGTGACGATTTCGCGGCCGCACCCAGCAGACCCGGCGCCCGATGCGCCCGCCCCGCTCGCCTCTCCGTCTGGCCCGATTGCCTGCAGCTCATCCTGGGCTTCCTGGTCCGAAGGATCCAGGCAGACGATCGCTCCCAGCGTCCTTCTGAGCCCCTCTCGGTCGCCCTGATCCCGGCAGATCGATGCCAGAAGCCTCAGGGCAGCCAGGTTCTCCGGGGCAGACTTTATCACGGTTTCGGCTTCCTGTCGGGCCTTCACGATGTCGCCTGCGTCGTACAAGGCCCTTGCCAAGGCAACCCGGCCGCTCAGGAGATTCGGATGGTGTGCGAGCCCCCGGATGCAGATCTCGATCGCCTGGCTCAGCATGCCCCGTTTCCTGTAAGCTTCCGAAAGCGGAGCAAACACAACGGAGGACGGCTCGCGCGCAAGGATCTGCCGGTACCTTGCAATCTCGCCGTCCTGTTCCCATTCAGGGCCTTCTGAGACCGCCGCAACGCCCCCTTCTTTCCCCTTATCGGACATACGGGCCTTCCCCTTGAGGAGCCGCTTGCGAATTTCTTGTTGAACAGCCGTCCCAGCGCATGGATTCATTCTATTCGCAAAGCGGGTCAAATCAAAGACGTCATTTTTTAGAGGACCCCTCATGAAGCCCCCAGGAGCAGTTGGCCTCATCGTCTCTCGCGACGCTCTTGCTTGGCACAGCGCTTGCCCCTTATGAGGGCGAGCAAGAATCGTCAAAACTCAGAACTAAACCTCTTTGCAGATCTTTCCGAAATAACGATGGGACAGATGATATGGACGAGAAGGAGCATCCAAGAATTAAATAAGTGATGTGTTAGATGATATTCCATCCACAACACACTAGAACAAAAGGAAAAATGCTTTTTTGCAACACTAATACATATTTTCTTCTATTATCCTAGCTGTTCCTGAGTGGCGCCAAAAGTTCTTTATGCCACGGTCAGGAAGGTCAGCGATCCGGAAACTTTCGGGTTCTGCCGATGTTCGGTCCGGAACGAAACCGAACTTGGAGTGCAGTCTTGAACGTCCCGTTTCGTAACTCAGCCCCCACGTTTCGTTCCGACTCCCCTAGCAGGAGGCATCCATGAAGAGATGGCTTTTCGTTCTTGTTCTCGCTGCGGCTTTCGCGCTCCCCGCCGTGCCGGCTGACACCGAGGGAGCCCGTCAGGGCTCGGAAGGCGCCCGCAACGGGGCAAAGCTGCTCGAGGGCAAGCTCACCGGTTACGGCAAGAATTTTGTCCAGGTGGACGGAGAGAGAATCCGCCTGTGCAAGGATGCGACCATTCTCGACCCTGAGGAAAACCCGATACCGGTTGGCGGCCTGTGCGCCACCGAAAGTGTTCTGATTACCCTGGAGGGATCCTGTGCCGCGAGGGTCCAGGTCTTGATTCTGCGGAGGTGACATGAACCGGAAAAGAATCGTTTTCTTTGCAATCGCCTTTGCCCTCACCTTTCCCCGGTCCGCTCATACCGAACCCACCATGGCCGACTATACGGCCTATCCGCCGTTTCTCGTTGTCTCTCCCAAACCGAACGTGCTGATCATCATGGACAATTCCGGGTCGATGTTCGATTTCGCCTACAATTTCAACGGATCGGGGACCAGCACGGGGTTCGACCCAAATGTCCGGTATTACGGGTATTTCAACCCCGACAAGTGGTACGTGTATCCAGGCACGCTTTTCGAGGAGTCGGGAAACAAAGGGGAAAGAGCCAAACTCCCGGCCGAGTGGGACGGGAATTTTCTCAACTGGCTCACCATGCGCAGAATCGATATCGCCCGCAAGGTGCTCATCGGCGGGAAATGCGTCTCCCGCTCACTGCCCGGCAATCCCCACGACCTCCTTGCGGAAAAAACGGACACGACTTCCAGAGGGTATCTGAAGCAGGTCGCGAACGCGGAACTCTACACGCCCTATTCCGGCACGCGGTGTTTTACCTTTTCCACGGGCAATGGGACGTCCGATTTCAAGGTCGGATCTTCCTCCTCGGCCTGTCCCTGCGCCGGAACGGACACTTATGTGGTCAAGGTGCATCTCTCGACCGAGCCCTCCGGCATAATTCAGGATGTGGGAGACAAGGTAAGACTCGGCCTCATGTTCTACAACACGGACCAAGGCGGCCGGGTCGCAAAGGAGATGACCGACGACATCGTGAGCAGCATGGTCACGGCCATCGAGGGCGACAGGCCCGGAACCTGGACGCCTCTTGCCGAGGCCCTCTATTCAGCGGCAGGCTATTTCGCCCAGGACACCACCACGGGACCCACGGGCCCGCGGTATTTCAACCCCAACGCACAGTCCTACCGAGTGGCCTCTGCCTCGGATCCCTTTAATTACGGCACCGGCGGAACACCCGACTACATCTGGTGCGCCAAGAGTTTTGTCCTGGTCATTACGGATGGGGAGCCTACGAAGGACGACTCGATTCCCGCATCCATCAAGGGATACGAACCGGCCTACACAGACGAGGCTGCCCGGGTCCCCTCCTGGGCAGGCCCGGCCAATCCCAACTATTTCTGGTACGATCCGAACAACGGTTCCCATTACTTGGACGACGTGGCGCTCTGGAGCCGGGTTGACCTCGGAGCCCGCAAGTACAGGGATCTTAGAAGCGACCTTCAGGGCGACCAGTATCTCACGAGTTACTTTGTCTATGCGGCCTTTGGCGGCGCTTCGCCGGACGGCCGTAGGCTCCTCAAGCAGGCGGCCCGAAACGGGGGCTTCGAGGACCGCAACGGGAACTTCGTTCCCGACCTTCCGGCCGAGTACGACCGGGACGCAGACGGAAATCCCGACACATACTACGAGGCCGACGACGGAGAAGCGCTGGCCCGTGCCCTGATGGCAGCGATAACGGACATCCTGCGGCGCACTTCTTCTGGAACCGCGGTTTCCATTCTTTCCACGAGCGCCCACGGCGAGGGCTCTCTTTTCCAGGCGTACTTCAAGCCTAAGGAAATCCGGTTCATGGGGAGCGACTCGGTCGACCTCAACTGGATCGGGTTCCTTCACGGCCTCTGGGTGGACGACCACGGCAACCTCCGGGAGGAAAACGGCGACTACCGCTTGATCTACGAAGAGGACAACATCGTCAAGTTCTATCTCGACGAACAGAACGAAACCCGCCTCAAGCGGGACTTCGTTTCGGCCGATCATCCTTACGGAGACGGCGTCTGGGACGAGACGAACATCTCTCTGGAGGACACCCGCTCGCTGTGGGAAGCTGGGAAGAAGCTCGCCCTAAGGAACCTCGGTGCCCGGCCGCGAAAGATCTTCACCACGCTCGACGGAGAGAACCTCCTGCCCTTTGAACCTTCCCAGGCCGCAACGTTGAAAAATTACCTTCGGGCCTCTTCGGTGGCCCACGCCGAGGAGATCATCCGCTACATACAAGGAGAGGACACGGCCGGGATGCGCTCCAGGAGGATGTTCGTGGACACGAACGGGGACACCGTTCCGGACACCGACTGCACCTGGCGACTGGGTGACATCGTGTATTCGACGCCGGCCGTTGTCTCCAGACCGCTAGAGAACTATGACGACATTTACAGCGACAAGACCTACGGACAATTCGAGCGCAAGTACGCGCGCGGCACGAGCTCCGAGCCCGTGCCAAGGCCCACGGTGGTCTACGTGGGGGCAAACGACGGCATGCTCCATGCTTTCAACGCTGGCTGTTACCGCCCAGGAGACGACCCCGCAACAGGGGTTCGCGAACACGGCCGCTACAACGAAGATTACCCCTCGTATTACACGGGCGCCCTGGGGTACAGCCCTGAACTGGGAGAAGAAATCTGGGCGTTCGTTCCCCAGAACCTGCTCCCCCACCTCCGGTGGCTCACGGACCCGAATTACACCCATGTGTACTACGTGGATTTGAAGCCCAAGGTCCTGGACGCCCGGATCTTCGCCGACGACAGCACCCACCCGGGCGGCTGGGGAACGGTGCTCATCGGCGGCCTGGCCTTCGGCGGCGGAACCTATGCCGTAACCGACTTTAACCAGGACGGGAACCCCAACGACCCCAGGACTTTCTCCTCTTGCTACTTTGCGCTGGACGTGACGAACCCCGGGGCTCCGGAGCTTCTGTGGGAATTCTCTGACTCAAGCCACCTGGGCTTTACCACCTCCTATCCTGCCGTGACGCGTATCGGGGAACCGGACCAGGCCGGATCCTGGTACGTGATCTTCGGATCCGGCCCCACAGACTATGCAGGATCGAGCACCCAACCTGTTTCCGTGTACGTACTGGATCTCAAGACAGGGGCTCTGCTCAGAAGGTTCCAGGCCGACACCAACGGGTTTGCCGGAGGCGCGGCCACTGTGGATCTCAACCTCGACTACAACACGAACGCAGCATACATCGGGGCCAGCTATCTCGTTAGCGGAGCCTGGCGGGGCAAGATGTACCGAATTCTCATCGGAACCCCGGAGGGAGGTTACGGGGCTCCCAACACTTGGACCGCTTCGCTTCTGGCCTCGACGCGAAACGGCCAGCCCATCAATGCGCCTCCGGCCATTGGAGCCGATCATCTGAATACTCCGTGGGTGTACTGGGGTACGGGCAGATTCTTCACGCCTGAAGACAAGATGGTTCTCGCTACCCAGAGCTTTTATGGGGTGAAAGACCTCACCCTCGCCGAGGGTGCACCCGCTGAGGCGAAGACTCCGGCCGACCTAATCGATGTCACCAACGTGGCCGTGACCTATGGCGAGCCCAACAGTACGGTAACGGGCTCCACGGTGGTATCCGGCGGCGCCTCCTGGCAGGAAATGCTCGAGGCCATGCGGGGCACCGGGGGCACCACGACTTATGGCTGGATCCTTGACCTTACGGACATAGCGGGCGCCGATTCCGGCGAGCGCGTACTGGAAAAGCCAAGCGTCTTCGGCGGTCTCACGATGTTCACCACCTTCAAACCCGATCAGGACGTCTGCGGTTTCGGCGGGCAAGGTAGGCTCTACTGCCTTTATTACGAAACCGGCACCGCTTATAGCAAGAACGTATTCGGATTCCAGCAGCCGTCCCCAGGGGACCAGATCCAAAGGTCGTTTGACCTTGAGTTGGGCAGACCCTCGAGCCTCGCCATTCACATCGGCCAGGAAAAGGGCGGCAAGGTCTACGTGCAACAAAGCACAGGAGAGATCCGAGAAATCATCATGCAGACGCCGTTCCACCAAAAGAGCGGGAACGTGATCTGGTACGAGAAATGACATGAACCCAAAGGGCTTTTCTCTCGTCGAGCTCATGGTGGTTCTGGCTTTGATCGGAATCACGTCCACGATCGCGGCCGTGACCTTGAGTTCCAACGACGCCAGGCTCAGGGCCGCAGCAAGCGATTTTCGCTTCAGCCTCGAAAAAGCCAAGCAAGAGGCCCTGGCCCGGAGCCTTTCCGTCGGAGTCGACTTCTACGACCCTGCTTCCTTTGACTGCAATGGGGACGGCGATACAGACGAGCGGGACCGCTGCTACATCACGTACGCGGACCAGGACGGCGCGGACGGGTTCGACCCCGAACAAGACGTGGAAATCGCCCGGACAAGCCTCCCGTCCTCTTTGGTTCTCTCCGACGCGACAGGTCTTCGGTTTTCTCCCTTCGGCGGAAGCCGGGCTGCCTCCATGGAAATGAGAACCGCCTTCCGAGTCGACTACCATCGATGTGAGAGCCAGTGCATGACGGTGTCTTATCCGATCCGGGTCAACCACGTGGGACGGATCGAAATCGGAGAAAAGGAGGAGACGTGCGCAAGCTGCTCTCTGTGCGAATCCTGCCCGTAGGCCGAGGCGGGTTCAGCCTCACCGAGCTGCTCGTCGCCTTGGTCGTGTCAAGCGTGCTCATCGTCGGGGTCGCGGGCGGGTACGTGGTGCAGAAAGGAACTTACGAGGACGAAGCCGGCCTCCGGGATCTCCAGATGAACGGCCGCCTCGCCCTGGACAAGATCGCCCGCGTCGTGCGGAACGCAGGGCTGGGCTGCCGGGAGAACTTTCCGCCCCACGGCACGGACACACTCCAGGGGGCGTTTCGGACGGTTTCGCGCGTATTCACCGTGGAAAACCGAACCGACGGTCCTGACAGTCTGACCGTCGTCACAGGGCTGGCCAGTCGCACGCGGATCCAGTCAAAAGCAGAAGGAAATCTTTTTCTCCTTGCCAGCACAGACGGTTTCGACCTGACCACAGGCCGATACATTTTCATCGCTCCCTCTGACAATAACAGGTTTCAGCAAATAGAAGCCATCAGCGATCTGAATGTGACTCTGTCGTCCTCTCGCTCGGCCTTTGCCGGAGACAAGGTCTTTCGGGTGAACGCCTATACGATCATGCTGGACCAGGCCGACCGGGACACGCCCCTGGACGTGGACGGGGACAGTGACACGGACGACGGAGACGGCGACGGAATCCCGGATCTCGCCATCTTTGACAACACCATGGACCTGGCCGACGAACGCCTTGTGCAGGCCGCGGAGGGGATCGAGGATCTCCAGTTCCGCTACGGGTGGGACGCGGACGAGGACGGCGTGATTTCGGACGCCGAGTATGTGGACGACCCGGCAGGAAACGAGGAGCGGATCCGGGCGGTTCGCATCTTCCTCCTTGTCCGAGGCTTGCAGCCGGACCGGCACTTCACCGATCCCAACGGCAGCTACACGATTGCGGATCACACGATCGATCTCGATACCAACGACGCCAACGGGATCGATTCGGACTTCGACCATCATTACCACAGGCAGGTATTCGTCGAAACGGTGATGGTCCGAAACCTGAACCTGTAACAGACGAAAGGAGCGTCATGGACGTTCGGCTCGACCAGCGTGTGCGCAAGCCGAGCAGCCCGTCCGGGCTTTCCCGGGCCGAGTCAAAGGCCGGCTACACTCTGCTCGAAATCCTCGTGGCCCTGGTGGTCCTCATCATCGGGGTTCTCGGGTACATGGCTCTGCAGTTCCAGAGTGTGAACGGCCGGGTCTTTGCCCGCTCCATGAACACCGCGAGCACCGCCGGATTGGCGACCCTCGAGGAGATGCGCACGATCGATTTTGACCAGCTTCAGGGCTCCGGGACCTTGTACCGCTCACGCTGGGACGGCACAGAGGCTGCCGAGGCCGACTATGAGTCAGGGGATGCCTACAAGATCGAATGGCAGGTGGGCGAGTTCACCGGAATCGCCACGAACCCGAACGTCCGGCTCCGGGAACTCAAAACCGTTTACGCAGTCGTCCGCTGGAAGGAAAAGGGCGTGGAACACTCCATGACGCTCACAACGTTCGAAAGAGGATTCAAGACCGGAGATACCACGTGAAAAAGAGCGCTTCGAAAGGCCCAAGGCTCGGTCTCGTCTCCCGAAGGGACGGGATGGTCCTCATCTCCACTCTGCTCATCCTGGCCTCCGTTTCCCTCATCGCCCTGGGCATGAGCAGCGACACAACGTCTGAGGTGAGAATCGCCGGGAACCGCAAACAGTTCGAGCAAGCCTTTCACCTGGCGGACGGCGCGGCCGACATGGGCGTCCAGGTCATTCTCGATCACATGGACGACGCCGTAGACCCCGAGGAAGATTATCCAGACACCAGCACCTTCACTCTCCTTGACGGCAAGCTGTATCTTCAAAACTTTCGCTTGGACGCGGACCTCTATGCCGACATCCAGGGATACGCGGACAACGATAACGAGGCGGATCCCGCAAACGGCAGGCCCGACGTCGCCTTTTCCTTGACAGCTCCCCCGGATACAACCTTCGCCGCGATTGACGTTTCGATCGATATCGACCGTCTCGGGGCGAATTACGTGGCCGGCTCCAGCATCGAGTTCGCGGCTGGCTATGAGGGCGTGGGCAAAGGAGCCGGCGCGGGTTCGGTGGCTGTGTACCTGGCCGTGCACACCCGGACAAATCCGCAGGCGAATTCAGCCCTCACGTCGGAAGTCACCACGGTATACCGCAAGGTTTCCCATGTCATCGGAGGCGGCCAGTGAAATCGAACTCGCCTTCGCACAGACCACGATCCCGGTTGAGAAAACGGCCCGCGTTCTGCGCTGGGGCACGAGAGGCGGCGCTTCTGTGCGCGTTCCTTGCTTTCACCTCCTGCGGTTCACCGAAAGCACCACCCGGTGAGAGCCCACCCAAAACCGCCCCCTCTGCCACAGCCCCGGTCATGCCCGGCTCCTCGGCCAAGGAGTCGCCACAAGGCCAGAAACACGCCAAGTCAGAGTCTACCCATTCCGAATCCCTTCAAATTATGCGGGTCACCCTGCTTCCCAGGGCACCGAGAGCAGGAGACACGTTGACCGCTGAGGTGGAATCGAACGATCCTTCGCAGAATGCCTTTTTGACCTACCGCTGGTTCGTAAACGGTGAGGAGAATCCGGGCTGGAGGGGAAACACCTTCGCAGGCGCGTTCAAACGGGGCGACGAAGTTTCGGTGGCGGTCTCTCTGCCCGGGACTTCTTCTAGGGATTTGGCCGTAACAGACTCGGTCCGAATCGGCAACGCTCCTCCTCAGGTGGAAAAGCTCGAAAGCCCCCGCTTCGAGGAAGGCAGATACACCACCCGCATCGTGGCCTCGGACCCCGAAGGCGATCCCCTCAGCTTTTCGATCGCCAAGGGGCCCGAAGGTCTCTCCATCGACGAGACGGGCAGGATCGCCTGGACGCCCGGCGAGAACGATCTCGGCAGGCACGAGGTCACGATTTCGGTGAAGGACGATTCGGGAGGGGAAATCGTCTACACGTACGCCTTTTCCGTGGACCGCCAGTAAACCAATCTATCCCACCCTAGAGGGGCACGGCCCCTCGTGGCCGGCCCATGGAGGGCCATGCTTTGTCATGGCCGCGGGTGGCTGACCTCTAATGGAGGGCCATGCTTTGTCATGGCCGTGCGAGTCTGATGCGGTGGTGGCACACGCAAAACCGTAAGGCCCAAAGACGGACGCGACGGAGCGCGTCCCTCCTTGCAGCCTAGCCATCAGTCGCAGTTGTCGTAATTGTCAATCAACGCAGCCGTGGCGGCTCCAAACGTGAACTCTTCCCCAAAGATGTTCTCGCCGTGGAAGGTGTATCTCACGTTGTACTCACCCTGAGCGACAGACGGCAGCCAGTACCCTCCGACCCAGAACCATGTGCATCGATCCGGAAAGGGAGGCGTAGGCGCAGCGGTGGGCCAGGGATAAAAAGAAGCCCCACAAAGCCTCTCGAGGTATTCCTGCTTCTTTTCAATGTGGAAGAACTTGTCGAGAAAATACTCTGTGGCGGGGCAGCTCGACTGGCCCGGATTGCATGGAGCAATCCCTTGAGTATCCTGAATGGGGATATCCACATAGCCAAGAAGATCGGGCAACGGCCCGTTTATCGTGTTGTCAATAGCCTGATAAGTCAGCGTATAGGATTTGATATATACTGGACTTGCAGTCTGCTCATCCGTGTTGGGAAGCGGCCGGTTCGTGATTTCCGCCCGAGCCATGTGGTCGTAGAAAGGTTCAGGCTTATCGTCTTCCCCTTCTCCGCCTTCGCAGGTCGTAGGAACCACGTCAACCGTGCTCTTGTCCTCTTGGTTCTCCCAACCTGTGATCAACTCCACATTCAGAATGGATCCCGTATCGTCGGCGTCCCCGGGAATGTCGCCGCAACCCACCGTAAGTGCAACCCCAACAAGCAGTACTCCCAACAGCGCTGTATGCGGATCGCGGTGCCTGCAAGTGTTCATGAGCCTCAAGCCTCCCTCTGAGCAAAATCGATTCACTCGATCCATTCCCCGGCCTTCTCCTGTTTAATCGGAATAATCCGGGGCGTAATAAAGATAATCAGTTCGGTCCGGATGTCCGCTTTGCCCTTCTTGCGAAAAGCGCTTCCGACGCCCGGAAGATCCTTGAACCAGGGCACACCGCCCACGGTTTCGGACTCGTTGTTCGTGAAGATGCCTCCGATCACCGCGGTCTCTCCGTCCTTGACAAGCACCGAGGTCTGGGCCTCTTTCTTCTGGATGATGAAGCCCACCGTGGGGTCCTTGATCGGCGTATCGTTGCTCACCACGATGTTCATGACGATGCTGCGGTCGAAGGTGATCTGGGGAGTCACGGAGAGCTTGAGCTTGGCGTCCTTGAACTCGGTCTTGGTCCCCTCGTCCGAGGTGGTCTGGTAAGGCACTTCCTGGCCCTGCTCGATCCGAGCCTCCTGGTTGTTGAGCGTGGCCACTCTCGGGCTCGACAGAACCCGCGCTTTTTTCTCCTTTTCAAGGGCGCTGAGCTGCATGTCGAGCTGGAAGGACTTGGTGAGCGACCCCAGGGACAGGCCGAGCGCGCCTCCGGCGCTGCTGTCAATCGCTGCTGGCAGGTTCACCACCGGGTTCGTGATCCCAGGCACCTGAGCGCCGCTCACGTTGCTCGCAGCTCCCCCTATGTCCACCGTGTGCGGGAAATTCATGCCCGTCGGATTCCCGGTGGCCGGCCCCGCCCGGTAGAGCGTCCCCCACTGGATGCCAAGCTCGCGCTCGAAGTCCACGTTAAGTTCCACGATCTTGGCCTCGATCAGGACCTGCGGGGTCTGGGTGTCGAGGTCCCGGATTACCTTGACCATCTCCTGAATGTTGGCGGGCAGATCCCTCAAGATGAGCGAGTTCGTGCGCGTGTCCACAAGGATCCCTGCATCGGTTCTTTTGCTCTTGAACCTCGCCAGCAGACTTTCCAGGTCCTTGGCGCGGGCGTAATTGACAGGCACGATTTCCATGACCAGGGGCTCCACGTTCTCTCGCGCCTCGTCCGCCTTCAGGGCCTCCTCGCGTTCCTTCTTGAGCTGGCTGTAGGGAGCCACGCGCAGGATGTCGGGTCCGAGTTCCTCCTTGTCGAGGGCGTAGGTTTTCAAGATCACGTCCAGAGCCATGTCCCAAGGCACCTGCATCAAGCGAATCGTGACCTTGCCCTGCACGGCCTCGCTGATCACGATGTTCTTGCCGCTCACTTCGGCAATGAGTCTCAGCACGTTCTGGATGTCCGCGTCCTTGAAATCCAGGGAAATCTTCCTCCCCGTGTACTGCGCAGGGGACAAGGGAGGTATCGGTGTCGGGGCCGCCGCGGGCGCAGCCGGCCGCGAGACAGCGGGGATCGCCGACCTCTCCGCGCTTCCTCTCGCTGCTTTTTGAGGCGTATCAGACGCCTTCTCCGGCGCCGGCGCCGGCGCCCGCGGCCTGGGCGGCTCAGGGGCCGCTCTTTCGGCCGTTTCCGGAACGGCGGCGGGTGGAGGAAGGGCAACAGGAACAGCGGCAGCCGCCACGGCTGGCGCCTCGGGCCTCTTGGGCGGCAACTGTACGGTCACCCTCAGGGTTCCGTCCTCCTGCTGGACGTGATAGGGGAGTTTTTCGCGCATGCGCACCCGGATCCGGGCCTTGCCGGCAGGGCCGGACCCCAATTGCTCCGGAAACACCCCGACCACGGCGGTTTCTGATGCGCTCGTGTCCAGGGGCCGCAAAAGGGAGGCCGCAACGGCCGCGCCGGGAAGAACCAGGCTAATCCCGTCCTCGGTCTCCTCCACGTCGAACACCGCCTTGCCCTGGGTCGTGACGACCACTTGGGAGGAATCAGAAGTCTTGGCGAAATCGATACCCGTGACCAGAACCGGTTTCCAGGGCTCGGCCTCGGCCTGGACGGCCGGCCCGGGCCCGGCCGAAAGAATAGGAGCCGCGGCCGCCGGAGGCGGAATCTCCCCTACCTGAATCACCAAGTCCGATCCTTCGGCGCGCACGGCGGCCTCGCCGCTCTCTTGCCGCGCATCCAGCACGAACCGAACCTTCTCCGGATAACGGCCCACCCGAATCTGCTCGAAGGCATTGCCTTTCAGAGGCAGCCTTTCGAAGGGTGGCTCCAGAGACGGGCCGAGGACGTCCACGACGAGCCTGGAAGGATTTTCCAGACGGAAGTAGCGGTACCCGCTTTCGCTGATCACGCCTTTCACCGTGATCCTTGTCATCGGCGCTCCGTATTCCTCGACGACACCCGACTGTTCCCACCGCTCGATCTGGGGTCCCGACCGGGCGGGGTCTGGATTGCCCGTCGTCTCCTCACTCGAAGCCTGCATGGCTTCGGCCACTACCCTCTGCGGTTCCGCCTCCGAGCGCTCGAGTACAACCTTGAGGTCCCGTCCTTCCTCCCGCACGCGGTGGGAGAGCGGCTCGGCAAGTTCGATCACGAGCCGGGTCAGGGAAGATCCGCCTTCTTCAATCACTTCCGAATACACGCGATGGACGCCGCCCTGATCCAGGGGGTCCGAGATTTGGAGAGGCCCAACCTCGGTGTTCTGGAGATAAACCAAAACCCGGTCCGGGTTGGTGGCCGGGAAGAGGGTGTACTGCAACGGCCGCCTGCCCGTTAGGGTGATAATCGTGGCATTCCCCTCGGGCTCAACCCTTACGCTTTCCAGAACATTGGGTCCGGTAGGCGCAGCCTCCGGTGAGTCCGCAGGCAACTGGCCCTGGCCGGCGGCGCAACCGAAAACCGAGATCCACACAGCCAGCGCCCCCGCCAGGGGCATCGGCCACGATCGCCTCCGGAAGGCTCTGGCCGAAATTCCCGTTCCGCCTTCCCGGCGGGCGGTATGGCGGCTGCCTGACCGGCAAACTTCAAAGAACGGGAACAAGGTCATGGATTCTCTCCTTCCTCCGCTGCATAGAGCCTCTTCACAACGCGTCTTACCTTCGGCTCTCCCATCACGTCTCGGTATGATTCCTCTATAACGATCCTGTCCTTTTCGATGGCCGTGATCTTTCCCTCCTGGTCTCCCACAAGGTCACCCACGGTCACCACGTATCCTTTGCCCACGTCGTCCTCGAGAAGCGCCTTGTTCGTTTCCGCGCCCATGACGATCCCGACCACCTTGAGCTGCTCGAGTTTGTACCGCTGCAACGGCGTGAGCACCTTGGAGGATTTATCAGTCAGAACAGGCGCGCGAGCCTCCACAAAGGACTTGAAGGGATCCCGTTTGAGCCGGGCACGCTCAGGTGCGGCCTCCTCTGTTTCGGCCTCGCTTTTGGCCTCGGCTTCGGCGGGAGCGGTCTCGGCAGGAGCCTGAACTGCTTCGGGAGCCGCCTTTCCCGCCGCAGGCTCAGGCGCTTGTTGAGGTGCGCCGACCCGCTTCTTCACGCCGGGCGACGGCTCCTTGCCATTCTGACCGCACCCCACGGACCCGAAACCCAGGAACGCGACGGCCAGCACGGCCAGAAAGCCCCCGACCGCGAACCATCCTTCAGGCAAGAACCCATGTCTCTTCGCCTTCATGGCCCTCACTCTTCCTTGGGGGTGGCCTGTTTCCTCTTTTTGGTGGACGCCTTCTCCTTCTCGGCCTGGACCGCCCGCTCCGATTCCTCGAGGAACTTGTACGTCGTGGCCTTGCAGGAAGCCTCCAGGAAATTTTGGCTCTCCTGCTTCTTGGGCTGCTCGATCACGAGGTCCGAAACGGTCACGATCCGGGGCAGGGCCCCGACACGAAAAAAGAAGTCCAGCATATTCTGGAAGGATCCGAAAAGCTTGATGTCGATGGGCACCTCTGCGTAAAACTCCTTGGGCTGTTCCATGCCTGGACGGAACAAGGGAAGTTCGAGCCCGGACTCCCGTCCCAGGTTCGAGATGTTCTCCAGAAGGGTCGGGATCTCCTTCTTGTTGGGCAATTGGGCCATCGCAGTCTGCAGGGCCCGTTCCATCTCCTGATATTCCTGCTTGAAGGCCTCCAGGTTCTGGGCGATCGCCTCCTGCTCGGCCTTCTTGCTGAGAAGCTGGGTGAGCTTGGCGTCAAGCTGCGTCATCCGGGCCCTGAGCGGAAGGAAGAAAAACCACACATAGAGCACGCAAATCAGGGCCACAGTCCCGCCGAGGATCATCAATCTCTTGGGCCGGTCCAGTTTCAGCAACGTCTGCAAGGAGAGTTCCATGGCTTTCCTGTCAGTGCCTCACTTCGAGGCTTGGGCCTCACCGGGGTTTTGACCCCGCGCCCTCCGGACTGGCCGGCGCGGGGGCGGCCCCGGCCTGACGGAGGGTAGCCACAAGGGAAAAGTGCTTCATGCCGACGCCCCCGACGGTCTTCTGCTCGGTCAGCAGCAGCTCGATGTTTCGGAAAGACTCCGAACGCTCGAGGTCCTTCATGAAGTTGGCGATGGTCTCATTGTCGATCGCGTATCCTTGAAGGGAAACCTGAACCCCCTTGAAAGAAAGCCTCTCAAGCCACATTTTTTCCGGCATCCGTTCCGCAATGTTCTGCAGCAACTCGGCCGTGAGCATCTTGCCTTTTTCCAGGGTCTGGATCACGGCGAGTTTGGTCTCGAGTTCTTTCTTGGCTTGCTTGTATCGCTCGACCTCGCCCACCTTGAGCTTGAGCTCGGCCAGCTCCTTTTCCACGGTGCGGATGTCCTCCTCGATGCCTCTCTTCTTCTGGTACAGGGTGAAGTGGATCCCGCCGAGCACAACGAGAGTCAGGAGAATGCTCAACAGATAAATGGAAAGCTGCTGGCGCACACTCTCCCGTCGGATCGCCTCCCGGTCAGAAAGCAGATTGATCCTGATCATTGGTCTCCCACCCTCCGGATGGCCAGCCCCACGCTCACGCCCATAAAAGGTGCAATTCCTCTGAGATCGTCCGGCTTCCAGCGGTGGGGGTCCGCGACCACGCGCCGGAACGGATCGGCAAGTTCCACCGGGATGCCCAGCCGCTCCTCGGTCTTCTCCACGAGGCCGGGCAGACAGGAACAGCCTCCTGAAAGAACCACCTTGTGGATCCGCTGCTCTCCTGACGTGGCGGCGAAAAACTCCAGGGAACGCTGGATCTCGTTCAGAAGCGCCTCGGTCACGTGCTCCAGGATGGGCTGGATGTCAGGGCTGGAGGCATCCCGACCGGGCGCGCCGACCTTGAGTCTCTCCGCCTCCTGGTAGCTTACGTTCAGGTCTTTCTGAATCTCCTCGTTGAACTGGTTCCCGCCGAAATGGATGTCCCGGGTAAAGAGGGAAATCCCGCCCTTGAACACATTGATGTTCGTCACGCTCGCGCCCATGTTGAACGTGGCGATGAGTTCGTCCGGCTCGCACTCGTAATTCGCTTCGTACATGTTTTGCACGGCGAAGGAGTCCACGTCGATCACGACAGGCCTCAAATCCGCTTCCCGCAGCAGAGCCGTGTAATCCTCCACCAGATCTTTCTTGGCCGCGACCAGCAGAACGCTCATCTGGTCCGAGCCTTCCTGATCCGAGCCGGGCTGCTGCGGAAGGATCTGATAATCCAGGTTGACGTCATGGATATTGAACGGAATGTACTGTTCGGCCTCCCATTGGATCGACTGAGCGAGTTCTTCCCGGCTCATCACGGGGAGGCTGATCTTCTTGATGATGACCGAATGTCCTGAAACCGAGGTGGCCACGTTGCGGGTCGTGGGCTTGTGCTTGGCCAGAAGCGCCCTGATCGCCTCGACCACGGCCGAGGCGTTCATGATGGCTCCTTCCACGATCGCGTCCGGCGGCAAAGGCGCCATCCCGGCGTGAACGAGCTGGTACCCTCTGGACGTCTTTTTCAGCTCTGCAAGCTTGAGGGAACTCGACCCGATGTCCAGGCCGAAAAGGTGGCTCCTTTTGCCGAACAACATGCGGCTATCCTTTCGATGGGTTTCTAAACCCCTCCTTTGCCCCGTGAAGAGGGGAAGATCTTATCCTTGTCTTCGAGCTTCAGGCCCAGGGCAATCAGGATCTTTCTCTTGGTCGACATCCGGCAGTTCATGCCTCTCTCGACGCGGTTGATCGTAACCGGGGACAGGCCCGCCTTCTTCGCCAACTCGGCCCTGCTGAGCAAGAGGTCTTCCCTGCGCTTTCGCACCCGATTCTTTTCTTCACCGGCGCTATCCCCGGCAAGCGCTCCTCTCGAAGGGTACACTTCCGTAACCCCACGGGGTTCCCTTAACGGCATGTCAGGGTCTAGGTTTTGAGGGATCATCTATGAAATTCGCTATTTTTGTCAAGGGGAAAGTGAGCCTTTTGAAATGAAAATGAACGATCGTGAACGATTCTGAAACAGCCGTTTCTGAACTCGACCGCCGAAAGCAGAGAAAGCAAACACCGTCTATCTGTCCCACGCTGGGCACGGCCATCTTTTATGACGAAATTCCAATGGGTTGTGTCCAAGGCCTCCTCCGGATTCGACAAGAGCGCACTCAAATTTGTGCAATACCTGTACCAGTGCAAGCGAAAACCGAGCGAGGCAAACCGCACCGGAGGGCCGAGCAAGCGACTGAAGGGGGATCTGGCCGGTGAAAAATGGCTACTGTGCGGGCTCCCACCAGGCCAGGGTGTCCCAATCAGGAGGACCATCCAAGAGAAGGCAAAGCCGGCGGGTCAGGTCTTCGCCCACGGCCCCTGTGGACACGAGAAGAATCCCAGAATCTCTATCGAGGTAGGGGGCCGCCTCCTGACTCAGATCGTACGCCCTGACCCTGTATCGGCCGCCCTCAAAAGGAATCCACCGGTCGAAGGGACCTTCTTCTCCTGTTTCCGAGCAGTCACCGGGGTCAGTGCCACAGTCTTGCCCGCGAATCTCTGGGAGGGTGGAGCCATGGGATTCCAGATAGGCTCGCGCCCGGGCGAGGCCGCTCTCGGCGATGTAAAAGACCCGAAACGTGTCCGTCACGTACCGGGCGCTCCTCCTGTCCAGGGCCAGTTCGGTCGCTGCCAGCAAGACCAGCCCCGATAGCAGGGCCGAAAGAACCACCACGAGCAGAAGAACGCTTCCGACCCGGGTGCGCAGGCTTCGTGGTCTTCCATGAAAGAACCGCGGCATCGCTGGGGCTTCCGCTCATAGACCGCCAATCGGGTTTCGAACCAAGACCGCTGTCGTGAGACTCAGTTTTTCTTCCGTTGCTTCCATGCCAAGGGTCAGGCGGACCGAAACGAGGGCTCTCCCGGCACGGGTCCGCAGGGAGAAAGGTGGCTCGCCGTCCGGATTCAAGAGCACGTGATTCGCCAAGGGCTGCCCGCTGCGCGAAAGGAGATTTGAGGACGCCTCCCACCTGTAGATCAGTCGTTCGTCAGGATCCTCAGCGTCCCCATCCGGCAGGCTCCCCGCCGACTCTCCCCGAACGTCTCTTTCGATGCGGACTTCCCAAGCCGTGGACGGTGCGGCCTGCAGTTCCAACCCTCCAACGCCGGGCTCAGTATAGGGGTTGCACCCCGCCATCCGGAGATCCCTCGCAACGCACCCCAGGGACGCCACGAGCATGTGGCGCGCCAGCAGGGCTCGATCGGAGGTTTCCATGCAACGCCGGATCGCCAGCGCGCTTTGGAAGACAAAAGCCGTCAGCAGGCAGCCCAGGACAAGCGCGGGCAGCATCTCAGTCAGGATCCACCCCGAAGGCTTTTCCCGCGTTCGCAGCGGCTTGCACATCTTCCTTTCGTCCCCTTCGGATAAAAGGGCCTTACCCACCGCGCTCCACGGCCAGTGAGACAATTCTCTCGGCCTTGCGCTCCCCCCTCCAATAATAGGCGCACTCGGATTCCAATCTCCAAAGTCCGGGCTCTCCAGGTGCAGGCACGACTGTCCAGAGTCTTTCCATGCCCTGATACGGACCCTCCAGGAGCACCACCCGGGCATCCTGGCTCTCTGCGTTCCCGGTTTCGATTTCGTATCGAAGCTCCTCCATCTTCTCCTCCGCACACAGGGCCGCCCGGACCGCAAGGCCCGTTTCGACCTGATAGGCACCAAACAAAGCAAGGGCAGACAATACCCCAGAAAGGGCGAGGGCGGCCACGGCCATGGCCACCACACACTCAAGGAGCGTCATGCCCTCTGGCCGGCGACCTTTGTTGAGGCTCTTCCTCTCTCTCCGGCCCGGTTTCAGAAAAGAGGGCGCCAAGCTCCACCTCCAGTGCACGACGAAGGCGCCAGCGGATCATAGGCCCAAAGCCGCACTCTCCCCGTGGCCAGAATAAGGCTCAAGGCCCGCATTCGATCCGCCCGTTCAGGCAGATCCCTCCGGGGAATCAGGTACAGGGAGCCGCAGCGGTCACTCGTGCCCGATGGAAGAAACCGAACCGATGACTGAACAAAATGAACTCCGGACGGATCCACAGGCGCGCAACCGCTGGTCCTTGGCACAGACCGAGCCGCGCCCAGCACCACCCCAGGGTATTCGGCCCCGATGTTGAGGACCCGCACCTGTTCCTGCGTCTCTGTGCCTCCGCTCGAGCTCACACGGTAGACTCGGACCTGATTCTCTCTCGACGCCAGAACGACCCGAAAGGGAACTCCCTCCCTTAAAGCGCTCCACCGGGCCCACTCCATCAGTCCCCCGATACCCCGGACCGCCCGCTCGGTCCGCATGGCCGGCACCATTTCGCCGAGCCCCTCGGCTGCCGCGGCCGCCACAACGCCCAGGATCGCCATGGCCACGACAAGTTCCGAAAGAGAGAACCCATTACGGCCCCAAGTCGCCGGCCCGCGTCTTGCCTGTTGTCCCATGGGTTTCCCTTCTTTGTTCTCAAGCAACAGGCTGGCAGAGATGCGCGCGCATAACTCGACTGGAAAAGCTCAAAGGGAAAAACCGCCGAATCTCCCCTTGGTCGCCCCGCTGCGGGTGCCCGTCGAGAGAAAGCAAGCCCAGGGCCGAACAGGTACGAGGGGTAAAGACAGGGTCGAATTTCCCTTGTGCGTCGCAGGGATGGCCGTTCGCGCCGCCGAGGGTGAACGAATGGAATCCCGGGGGAGACCGTTAACTTTTTGTGGAAAGCCAGCCACACCGAAGGGGCAGGTGCCAGGTCCCAGGTTTCAGGTGTGAGATGAGGGACCCGGCGCCCCGAACGTTCTCACGCCTGGATGCCGTACTCCTCGATCTTGTAAAGGAGGGTCCTGTGGCTGATTTCGAGAAGGCGGGCAGCGTGGGTGCGGTTCCCCCCCGTCTGGGCAAGGGCCCTCTGGATGAGATCCCGCTCGATCTTGCGGGTGGCCTTCTTGATCGAAAGGCCGTTGTCACCTTGGCCGGGGTTGTCCGCGACTCCCGAGTCCAGGATGCGTTCTGGAAGATGCTCGAGCCGGATGTGGTCGGTTTCGCTCAGCACCATGGCCCTTTCGATCGTGTTCTCGAGCTCCCTGACATTGCCGGGCCACCCGTATTCCATGAGCGCGCTCAAGCCCTCGGGAACGATGCCCGTCACTGCAGTTCCCAGCTTGCGGTTGTACTTCTGGATGAAATGCTGGACCAGAAGGGGGATGTCCTCCCTGCGCTCCCTCAGGGGAGGCACATGAATGGGGATCACATTGAGCCGGTAGAAGAGGTCTTCGCGGAATTCGCCCTTCTCCACTTCCCGGGCCAGATCCTTTACGGTGGCCGCAATGATGCGCACGTCCACCTTGGTCGCACGGGTGTCTCCCACCTTCCGGATCTCCGAGTCCTGGAGGGCTCTGAGAATCTTGACCTGCAGGAACTTTGGAAGCTCGCCGATCTCGTCCAAGAAGAGCGTTCCTTCGTGGGCCTCCTCGAACAGCCCCTTCTTGGTGCGCGTGGCGTCCGTGAAGGCGCCCTTGACATGTCCGAAAAGCTCGCTCTCCAGCAGATTGTCCGGAATGGCCCCGCAGTTTATGGCCACCATGGGACCGTTGCTCCGGTCGCTGTTGTAATGGATCGCCTTGGCGATGAGCTCCTTTCCGGTGCCGCTCTCCCCTGTGATGAGCACCGTGGACTTGTAATCCGAAACCTTGCGGATCGTCTCGAAGATCCTGAGCATCTTGTCGCTTTTGGCCACGATGTTCTCGAAGCCGTACTCCCGCTTGACCTCCTGCCGAAGAAGGAAGTTCTCCCGCCGCAGCTTCTCCCTCTCTTCGGCCTTCTTGAGGGTCAGGAGAATCTCGTCGGGCTTGAACGGTTTCGATACGTAGTCGTAAGCGCCCTTCTTCATGGCTTCCACGGCGTCGTCGAGCGTGCCGTAGGCGGACATCATGATCACCGTGGTCGAGTTGAGTCCCCTTTTGGCCATCTCGTCGAGGAACTGCATACCGTTCATGCCCGGCATGCGGATGTCGCACAACACCACGTCGTAGCCGTTCTTCGCCAGCAACTGGAGGGCCGACTCGCCGTCGACGGCCGAGTCCGCCTCGTACTGGTGTTTCCGCAGCAGGGAAGAAAGCATGTGCCGCATGCTCTCTTCGTCGTCAACAATCAGAATGTTTCTCGCCATCCTGTGGGGCCTCCTCCCCTGAATCCGATTCGTGCGCGGGCAGCCGCAGCCTCACTGTCGTTCCCTGGCCGAGCCTGCTCTCGATGCGGATGTCTCCATGGAAGGATTCGACGATCCTTTGGCTCACGGACAATCCCAGCCCGGTTCCCTTGCCGACTTCCTTGGTCGTGAAGAACGGATCGAATACCCTCGGCAAGTGCTCGGGTGCGATCCCGGCGCCCTCGTCCGCGACTTCCACCTCGACGAGTTCCTGCCCCTCCAGGAACGGAAAGCCCCGCGTCGGGTCTTCCCTCCGGAGGAACCGGAAATCCAGCCCTTCGGGGTCGTCCTTTCTGCGGGGGGGCAAAGGGCCTGCCGCGCCAGGAGGAAAGGCGAAGCGCGTGCGCTGGCAAGAGACCCGGATCCTTCCTCTCCCGTCCAAAGCGTCCCTGGCGTTGAGAAAGAGATTCACAAAGACCTGCTGAAGCTGGCCCGCATCGGCTTTCACCGGCGGCAGGCCGTGGGCAAGGTGAAGGTCGAACACGATCTCTCGGAAATCCCTCTGGGCCGAAACGAGCCGCACCGTGTCCCCCACGATCTCCCCCAAGTCCACAAGGCGGACCTCCCGGGGCACGGGCCGCGAATATTCCTGAAGATCCATGACGATCCTGTGGATCCGGTAAATCTCCTTTTCCACCCGGCGCAGGTACTCGTCCCGCTCATGATGGTCCTCCACACCCTGCTGCAGGATTCCGACATACCCGAGGATCGCGCTCAGGGGATTGCCGATTTCGTGGGCGAGACCGGCCGCCAGGAGGCCGACCGAAGCGAGTTTTTCGGACTGGATCACCTCCTGCTGGCTCTGCTTGAGCTGCCGGTTCATTTTCTGCAAGGCCTTCACATGCTCGTTCAGCGTTTTCTGCTGCGCCTTCAGGCGATCCGCCATGCGGTTAAAAGCCTGCGCGAGTTGGCCCATCTCGTTCGTGCCCGAAAAAGGCACTCGCCGGTCCAGATCCCCTTCGGCCACGGCCTGCACGACCTCGACCATCTTTTCCAAGGGACGCACGGTCGTCCTGGAGACCAGAATCGTCCCGCAAACGAGAAGCACGGCCATGCCGGCTCCGGCATACAGCACGAGGAACCGGGCCATGCGGTTCGAGCCGGCATAGACTTGCTCCAGGGGCAGGCTCTGCTCAAGCATCTGGTCGCTGTGGATGAAGCACACGCCGACGCCGGTGAGCAGAAGCGCGAAAGCCGACACGACCAAGAGGTTGCCCAGAATCTCCCACCGCAATCCTCTGGGCCGGAAAAGCTTTTTGGAGGGCACTCTCCCCTCCTTCTCTACAGCGGTAGCCAGGCCCGGCCCTCGACCCCTTTGTTAGGGTCGACACGGCCACGACGAGACAGGACTCCCTCCCCGACATTTGTTCGGAACCAGAGGCCTAAAAGTTTAGCAGGCTTCTTCAGGCGGGATTTCGAGGGACCGGGTCAGCCGTGGACCCAGTTCCAGTAGGCGAGAACGATCTCCCTCCCGGCAAGGAGGTAGAGAAAAGAAGCCGCGGACAGAAAGGGGCCGAAGGGAATGGGCAGCTTGCCGTCAGCGCGCCGCAGGATCATGAGGGAGACGCCCACGACCGATGCGATCAGAGATCCGGCGAAAATCGTGAACAGGGCCCCCTTCCAGCCGGTAAAGGCGCCCATCATGGCCAGAAGCTTGATGTCCCCGCCGCCGATGCCCTCCTGCTTGCGGAGCGCCTCGTAGCCGAGGCCCACCACGAACAGGAATCCGCCGCCCACCAAGAGGCCCAGGAGGGAATCCCAGAAAGCCCGGTAAGGGGTCAGGGCGGCCAGAAGAAGGCCGCACACAATCCCCGGCAGACTGATTTCGTCCGGGATGATCCGGTGATCCAGGTCAATGACGCTCACCGTAAGGAGGGCCGCTCCGTACACGAAAGCCACTCCGAACTCCCAGGTGAGACCGAATCTTCTCAGGCAAAGCCAGCACAGAAGGGCGGTCGCACACTCCACGGCTGGGTAGCGGAGCGAAATGGAAACGCCGCAGCTCCGGCATCTTCCCCGCAGCAACAGAAAGCTGAGCACCGGAAGATTGTCGTGCCACCGGATCGTTCGGCCGCAAGCCGGGCAGTGCGACCTGGGCCTCACGACCGAAAGGTCCCGGGGGAGCCGGTAGATGCAGACGTTGAGAAAGCTGCCCACGACCAGTCCCAGCACCACGGACACAGCATCGAGCATGGGGTGGGAAGGTTGAAAAAAACCTTCCAACGGCGCACCTCCACAAGAAAAAGGGTGAGCCAAGCCGGGGAAAAAGGCCGAACAGAATGTCCAGAGAGGAATACCGGAGGAAAAGAAAAAGCACAAGTTGACGCAAACAGGGTCAGCCGGACCAAGACCGGGCAAGGCCGCTACCAGCCGACGCGGTTGTTGTCCTGGTCCACGCTGAACACAAGGCCCTCGTCGGACGTACCTGGCTTGCCGGTTGCCTGGGCCGTAAAGGTCGGACCCGCAACGACCACGCTGTACTCATAGTAGAGCTTGTCCGGGTCTCCGGGCTTGAATTCGGGCAGCACGGCCATGAGAGCCGCCGTGTCTGCTCCGGCCACATAGGCCCCCCGCTCGGCAAAGGCCTTTTCTTCGAGGAGCCTCAGGATTTCCAGGTTGGTCTTGAACTCGCTTCTTCTGGCCCGTTTCTGAATGCCCATGTAGGTTGGGATGGCCACGGCCGAAAGAATACCGATAACCGTCACCACGATCATGAGCTCGATCAGGGAAAACCCTTTGCGACGACGCCTCATGGGCTGTCCTCCGTGATCTTTTACCAGGCCTCTCCCTGCCATGTTCGGTACGAGGCGAGGATACCGTCCCCGCGAGGTCCGCCGGCCCAGGAAGTGTTCGTGGCGACCAGATGGGCGCCCACGATTTTTCCGTCTGGGGTCGCGACAGGAATCAAATGGATCCTGCCGTCCCGGGCGCAGTCGTCAGGGCTCTTGCCGCCCGGCTCGACGACAAACAGAGGCTTTCGGCTCAGCGGGCTTACCGCTCCTAGGCGCTCATTGCAGAACCGGGCAAAGGATTCCAGGACGCGGGCGTTTTCGACCGCTCCTGCCTCGTCGCTTCCCCGGCTCTGGGCGACGGCTGTCGCCTTGCCGTCCAGCGAGGCGTGGATCCAACGGTAGAGCTCTGCTCCGGCAAGGCTCGCCTGGGAAACGAGCGACTCCCTGCGGAGTCTCTTTTCCATGCCCAGGTAGTTTGGCACGCCGATGGAAACCAGAATCCCGAGCGCAGCGAGTCCCACCATCCAGTCGGCCAGGCGGGTGCGCCTCTTCCCGTGCGTACTCATCGGACAACCCCTCACGAGGCCGGAAAACGCAGGACTGCACCTGGCCCGTCCGCCGGCATGACCAGGTGCAGTCCAGACATTGCCGTTCCAGGATGAGCTTATTCCACGCTCACCGTCGTCTGGAAGATGATCCCGTCTCCGTTCGGTCCGTCGTCATCCCTGTCGCTGCACCCGGTCACGACACAGGTGTTTCCCGTGCAATCGATACCGATCTGACCGCTTTCAGCATCGCAGGGGCCGCTGACATAGAGTTGGTTCCCGTTCCAAGGGCTCACTTCAGCAGCGAACTTTTCGTTGGCGAGCCATTGATCCGGAATGTCGGCGATGGTATCTGGCCTCGCATCATCGTCGTCCGCATCAACGTCGCCGTCACCGTCGAAATCCACGACGCGGTCTTCAGCGCCAGCTACCGCAGCCATCCAGCTCTGCAGCTCGCTCTTGAGCGACGCGCTCGCTTCGGTGATGGCCCGCATCTTGGCCTTTCTCTGCATACCAAGATAGTTCGGGATGGCGATCGCGGCCAGGATGCCGATGATGGCCACAACGATCATCAACTCAATGAGGGTGAAGCCTTTGCGATTGCGAATCTTGCTGAACATCTTCGAATACCTCCTGCTGTTTCCAGTTGTTCACGATGGTTTTCGGTCCAAACCTCCGCTCTTGTCCGTGGGCCTCTCACCTCCCTTCTGAAATTGGCTTTTCGGATTGACCTTTGGATCTTGTCTCGAGAGCCCTTCCCGCTTGGCCCAACTGGGCTGCAAGCGTTGTGCCATTGGCACCTCAGACCTTGCGTCCTGGCGAGTGTGCGGGAAAAAGCCAACGCTTCAAACTCGACAGGAGCCCGCATTTGCCACGAAGAATCGACCCATTAGGGCCAGATGCTGAGGACGGCCCTTTGCCCGGGAAGGGAGCATATCTCACCCTTTGTGCGTATCCCCGCTCGGCCCGGCAGTGCCGCGAATTGTCACTCCGCTGACACGGATGGATCCCTTGGAATGTCCCTCGCCTTTTGGAGGGACGCGCTCCGTCGCGTCCGTTTTCGCCCAAACCGTGGAGGGACGCGCTCCGTCGCGTCCGTCTTCGGGCCTTACGGTTTTGCGTGTGCCACCACCGCATCAGCCACCCACGGCCATGACGGAGCATGGCCCTCCACGGGGGCGACCACGAGGGACCGTGGCCCTTCATCGGTTGTTCCCTTGGAGGGACGCGCTCCGTCGCGTCCGTCTTCCATCCCTCCATTGATTGGCCTCACTCATCCCAGGAAAGCGCCTCCATCTCTCCCTGGAAAGGCCATTGCCCGGGCTCATGGCACAATCCTGCCCGCACCGGGTTCTCTCGAACGTATTGCCACTTTTCCTCATAACTCTCGCCGCTGCGAAGCTGCGTGTCCCAAAAGGACTTTTGCCAAACCGGATGTTCCATCGGCCGCGGCCAGCGGCGGGATGCCCAAGACTTCCAGTACCGAACCCAGTCGGCCACTGGCGGCGACTCAGAGGAGCTTGGCGCGCAAAACAGGTGCACGTGATCCGGCATGAGGACGTACCGGCCCACATGCCAGGTGCTCGCCTCCTTCCATGCCTGTCGCAGGAGCGCATGGACGTCTGCCTTGTCATAAAGGGGTCGTCGTCCTGGTGAACACACGGTGAGGAAAAGGATTGACGGTCGATGACCTTTCCAGGTGACCGGGTAATGGACCGGACTCTTCCTGGAGGGACGCGCTCCGTCGCGTCCGTCTTTGGGCGTCGTCATGGCAAAATCCACCCTCGCGGCCACGAGGGACCGTGGCCCTCCATCGGTTGTTCCCTGGAGGGACGCGCTCCGTCGCGTCCGTCTTTGGGCGTCGTCATGGCAAAATCCACCCTCGCGGCCACGAGGGACCCGTGGCCCTCCATGGGTTGTTCCCCTTGCGGCCATGACGGAGCATGGCCCTCCATTGGATGTCGGCCCCCGGCGGCCATGACGGAGCATGGCCCTCCTCGGGAATTTAGGGGCTTTCAGGCCGCGTCGCGGCCGTTCATGCCGTACTTTTCCAGGCGGTAGCGGAAGGAGCGGAAACTGACGTGCAACAGGTTGGCGGCTTTCTTCTTCACGCCGTGCGTCCGCTCGAGAGCTTGCCGGATCAAGGCCCGTTCGATGTCTTCCACCATGCTCTCGAGGTGCACGCCCTCTTCGGGCAGCTGCAGGGGCGACCACTCCCGCGCAGGATGGAGAGATCGGCGGGTCCCGTTCCGGAGGTCCGAAGGCAGCGAGTCGGGGGTGATGACCGATGAGGTCTCGAGCGCCACGGCCCGTTCGAGGATGTTCTCCAGTTCCCGGACGTTGCCCGGGTAAGAGTAATTCATGAGAATCTGCAACGCCTCGTCCGAGACCCTGTGAATCTTGCGGTTGAGTTCCCGAGCGTACTTCTTCACGAAGTGCTCGCTCAGAAGCGGGATATCCTCCCTTCGCTCGGCCAGCCTCGGCATATGAATCTGGATCACGTTGAGCCGGTAGTACAGGTCCTCGCGGAAAGTCCCTTCCTCGACCTCGCGCTCCAGGTCCTTGTTGGTCGCGCAGATGATCCGCACGTTTACCTGGATGCTCTCGGTGCTGCCCACGCGCCGGAAGCATCGCTCCTGGAGGAACCTCAAAAGCTTGACCTGCATGGGCAGCGGGATTTCGCCCACTTCGTCCAGGAACACCGTGCCGCCGTCGGCCATCTCCAGCAGGCCGATCTTGTTCTGAATCGCGCCCGTGAAGGCCCCCCGGATGTGCCCGAAGAGCTCGCTTTCAATGAGGTTTTCCGGAATGGCTCCGCAGTGGATCGCCACAAAGGGCCGGTCGGCCCTCGAACTCTCGTAATGGATGGCCTTGGCCACAAGTTCCTTGCCCGTGCCGCTCTCCCCCGTGATGAGCACGTTGGTGGGCGTGTTGGCGACTTTCTGCACCAGGGCGAAAACCTTCTGTATGGCCGGGCTCGTGCCCACGATGGCGGCCTGGGTGTCCCATTTCCGGACTTGCTTCTTGAGAAGCTCGTTTTCCTTCTCCAGGCGCCTCCGCTCCATGGCTTTCTTCAGGATGACCCGGACCTCCTCGACCTTAAAGGGCTTCGTGATGTAATCCAGTGCGCCCTCTTTCATGGCCTCAACCGCGGTCTCGGCCGAGGCGTAAGCCGTGATCATGATCACGGCCGTGTCGGGCCAGGTCTCTTTCACTTTCCTGAGCACGGCCAGCCCGTCGATCTGGGGCATCTTCACATCGCAGATCACGATGTCGAAGAATTTCTCCTCGATTTTCTCGAAGGCCTCTCTGCCTCCCGAGGCGGTTTCGACGTCAAAGCCGTCGTTCTTGAGCATGATATCGAGGAATTCCCGCATGCCCCGTTCGTCATCCACGACCAGGATCTTCCCCTTCCCGGACATTGGAGATCTCCTGTAAAGCAGTTTCCGGCTACCGGTTGTCTTTCGCCAGGGAGTCGTTCACAATTCGTCAGGCCTCAACAAGCCTTGCCCCGTCTTCCCTGGCCGCTGTCTCTGCCGTTGCTTGCCTATTCTGTACCGCCGTCCCGAACGCTCGTCATCCTGCTCCGAGCGTGACGCCCCTCTTTCGTGAATCCCGCCCTTTCCCAAGGCGGACGGCCGTCAGCCGACCATCGCTTGCACGGCAAGTCGATCTGAAAAACCGTTTCCGCTCCCGGATCGCTGCTCACGCGGATTCTGCCGCCGTGGCTCTCCACGATCCGGTACACCACGGACAAGCCCAGCCCGGTCCCCTCTTCCCGAGTCGTGAAAAAGGGATCGAAAATCTTGTCCAAGTTCTCGGGCTGGATCCCTCTTCCCGTGTCCCGAATCCGGATCGTGACCCAGCCGGCCGCGTCGTCTCGTCCTGCCTTGCCCTCGGCCTCGACCCGGATCTCCCCTTTGCCGTCCGGCAGGGCCTGGACAGCATTGAGCAGAAGATTCCAAAAGATCTGCTGCATCTGCTTGCGGCTGGCAACGAGCTTGAGAGACCGGTCGATCCGCAGCGAGATTCGGATGCCTTCACGGAAGGAAGGATGCTTCTCCAAGAGAGCCAGGGTCTCCTCCACCAGCGGGAGAAGAAAAAATTCTTCCTTGCTGCCGGGTCGGGGTGACGCGAACAGGAGAAAATCGCCGATCAGCTCGTTCAGGCGTTCGCTTTCCTGCAGGATGATCTGCATGAGGCGCCGGTTGTTTTCACCGAGTTCGAGCTCGCCCTGCAGCAGTTGGATGGATCCGTAGAGGGAGGCCAGGGGGTTGCGGATCTCGTGGGCGAGGCCCGCGGCCAATTCCCCGATGGCCGCCAATTTTTCGGCCCGCCGGAGCTCTTCCTCCATCTGCTTGTAACTCGTCAGGTCTTGAAAAATCAGCAGATGCCCGAAGGGATTCCCCGTATGATCCTGAAGCACGGACGCGGACAGGCCCAAGGTGAGGATCCTTCCGTCCCGGTGCTGGAAGAGTTGTTCCCATCGCACGGGCAGCGATCCCCGATCCCCGTCGCTTGCCAACGCGTCGGGAGGCACAACGCCCAGAACCCTTTCGAGCTTCTCGCCCAGCACCTGGCCGGCGCCGAACCCCGTGATGCTTGATGCGGCCTCGTTGAAAGAAGTGATCCGGCCTTCCATGTCGAGGGTGACCAGACCGGAGCGGATGCACCGCACGATCGCGTCGTTCAGGTTCATGAGGTTCCGGAGACCGGCGGACTGCTCCCTCAACATGACCCCGGCCTGACTGACGCGCTGCCGCAGGGTGGTGGTGAGCCAGGCCGTGGACAGCATGGAAGCCAAAATGAACACCAGGAGGCCCACCGGGTACGTGCCGGGATGGCTCACGATGGAGGCCGCGATCGGCGCCGCCCTGGGCCAGAGATTCCCATGAATCTCCAGATGGAGTTCGGCCCAGTAGAAAAACCCGCACAACAGGGCCGTGAGGATGCTTCCCCGCGTTCCTAGCAGCGCGGTCGCCTCCATGATGACGAACAGGTACAGAAAGACGAAAAGACTGCCGGAGCCGCCCGTGCAGTAGATCCAAGCCACGGCGAACAGCAGGTCCCAGCCGACCTGCAGAGTCCGAAGGACGGGACGGGCCGTTTCGAATCGGACCGCCACCACGCTGAGCACGCTGAAGCCCCATGCCGCGACGAGGAGCTTGAAGAGCGCGCCGATATCAGAGGGAGACGGGATCCCCTCATTGCGGGCGTGCAGGCCCAGGGAGAAGAGGAACAGAAGACTTACCAGCCCCAGCCGCCCGAGAAGACACCATCTGAGCACTCGGGGAAGGTTTTCCCCGTCCAGGGAATCCTCCCGGCAGCCGCACCTGCCGTCGGGGATGGCCAAAGGCTGCCCCGCCAACATGCCGCGCCCGGGGTTTTCCTCCATGGACAGCATGCTCAAGCTCTTATCCTCCCCATCTGCCCGGTCGTCCTGCGATCCTCCCTGCCCGCGCGCCCCGCCTGTTCCATCCCTTCAGCCCACCACCGAAGCCATCTTGAAGATCGGCAGGTACATGGCCACCATCATGCCGCCGATCAGAACGCCCAGAAACACCATCATCAGCGGCTCGAGCAGAGAGGTGAGCGCCGCCACGGTGGTATTGACCTCCTCGTCGTAGAAGTCGGCGATCTTGTTCAGCATGGTGTCCAGGGATCCCGTGCTTTCTCCCACGCCGATCATCTGAACCACCATGGGCGGAAACACTTTTGTCGTGCCCAGCGGTTCGGCGATGGTCTTGCCTTCCGAGATGCTCACCCGGGTCTTGAGGATCGCCTCCTCCACGATCTTGTTCCCGGCGGTCTTGGCCGTGATCAGCAAAGCGTCCAGGATGGGCACGCCGCTCGAAACCAGGGTGCCCAGGGTCCTGCTGAACCGGGCCACCGCGATCTTGAGCAGAAGGAGTCCAAAAACCGGAAGCTTCAACATGCCCCGGTCGATGACCATCCGGCCCGAGGCTGTGCGATAGTACCGCCGGAAGAGCGCGCCCGCCGCCACAAAGCCCGCAAACACAAAGATGATGTTCGCCTTGAGGAACTTGCTCAGGCCGATCACGAAAAGCGTCGGCCCCGGCAGAGTCGCGCCGAACCCTGCGAACATCTTCTCGAAGACCGGAATCACGAACATGAGCAGAACGATGACCACGATCACGGACACGCCGAGGATGGCGGCCGGGTACACCATGGCGCCCTTGACGCGTTTTTTGAGGGCGATCGACTTTTCCATGTACTGACTCAGCCGCGCCAGGATGATGTCCAAGGTGCCGCCCACTTCTCCTGCTGTCACGAGGTTCGTGTACAGCTCATTGAACACCCGCGGGTGCTTCTGGAGAGAATCGGAAAAGGTCGCGCCGGCCTCCACCTCCGCCTTCACATTGAGGAGCACGTCCCGAAAGGCTGCGTTCTCCTGCTGCGAAGCGAGAATCTCCAGGGACTGGACAAGGGGAAGCCCCGCGTCGATCATCGTGGCAAGCTGCCTGGTGAAGACCGCGACCTCCTTTTCCTTGATCCTCTTGGTCAGGCTGAACCCCTTCTTGCGGGCTTTGACGCCCTCGGGTCTCACCTGGGTAGGCTGGATCTGTTGCTTGCGGAGCTGCAGGACCGCAACCGCGGCGTTGGCCGCCTCGATCTGTCCCTGCACAACCTGGCCCTGCCGGTTCCTGCCTTCCCACTTGAAATTCGGCATCCTGGATCCTCCTCCGGACGCCTCCCGCCTGCCCCCCTTTTGTTCGAGCGCCCCCGAGGGAACTCGAAGAGACCGGCTGCGGGAGGGTCTCTATTTCCGCACGGCCTCGAAACGCCTCGGGCCTGGCTGCGGAACGGGTTTTGCGCCTTTCTCCCGTTGCCGGTTTCCGATCATCGCGTTCAGTTCATCCGGATCCGAAGAACGGGAGATCGCGTCGTCATAGGAAATCAGGCCCCTCGAAAAAAGATCGCAGAGGGACTGGTTCATGGTCTGCATGCCGAATTTCGCCTGCCCCATCTGCATCTGCGAATAGATCTGGTGGACCTTCTCCTCCCGGATCAGGTTGCGGATGGCCGGGTTGGGAACCATGATCTCCAAAGCCAGAACCCGCCCCGGCGCGCCCTGCCTGGGAATCAGGATCTGGCTGAGCACGCCCTCGAGGACCATGGAGAGCTGGGCCCGCACCTGGGGCTGCTGGAAGGGCGGAAACACGTCGATGATCCGGTTGATCGTCTGCACGCAGGAGTTCGTGTGAAGGGTGGCCAGGGCCAAGTGACCTGTCTCGGCGATGGTCAGAGCCGCTTCGATGGTCTCCAGGTCCCGCATTTCTCCGATGAGCACCACGTCCGGGTCCTGCCGGAGGATGTAGCGCAGAGCTTTCTTGAAACTCTCGGTGTCGCTGGAAACCTCCCGCTGGTTCACCAGGCATTTCTTGTGGGTGTGCACGTATTCGATCGGATCCTCGATGGTCACGATGTGAAGCGGCTGGTGCGTGTTGATCTCGTCCACCATGGCCGCAAGCGTGGTGGACTTGCCGCTCCCGGTGGGTCCGGTCACCAGAATGAGCCCCCTGGGTTTCTGGGCCAGTTCCTTGACGATCGGCGGGAGCCCCAATTCCTGAAAACTCCGGATCTGGTACGGGATCATCCGGAAGGCGCCCGCCACCGTGCCTCTCTGCACGAAGATGTTGGCCCGGAATCGGCTGAGATCCTTGATCCCGAAGGAAAGGTCGAGTTCGTTCTCCTCCTCGAAGCGCTTTTTCTGCGCCTCGGTGAGGATGCTGTAGCACATCTGTTTGGTCTCGATGGGGGTCAAAGGCTCCATGCGCAGAGGCACCAGGCGCCCGTCGAGGCGGATCACCGGAGGGGACCCCACGCTGAGATGCAGGTCCGAAGCGCCCTTCTCCGCCATGATTCTCAATAATTCGGGAAGCGAAGCCATCTCCGGTCCTCCTTCCTGTTCAGTTGGGCGGCCTTGCGCCGCCAGCTTGCGTCTGCTTGCGTTTCTCCCTTTCCCTTTCAGCTCAGTCCATCGTCCAGGCCTTCTTCATCCGGGTCCCCTCTCCCATTGTCCTCGTCGACCGCCGTGACCCGAGCCACTTCTTCCACAGTCGTCACGCCTTCTCGGATTTTCTGAAGCCCGCTTTCTCTGAGGGTCTTCATGCCAGCCTTGCGGCCAATCCGCTTGAGTTCAGACACCGAGGCCCCCTCGAGGATCGCTTCCCGCATCTCATCCCGTACGGGCATGACCTCGTAGAGCGCGACGCGGCCCTTGTAACCCGTGCCGGAGCAGCGCTCACAGCCCCTGCCGCGATACAAAACCGTGTTTCGCGCATCCTCTCGGCTCATGCCGAGCTCCACCAGGGCCTGCACCGGAAGGTCCTCCTCCTGGCGGCAGTCCGGGCAGATCTTTCGCACGAGCCTCTGGGCCAGGATGAGATTCACCGAGGAACTCACCAGGAAGGGCTCCACTCCCATGTTGAGAAGGCGGTGGATCGTGCTCGGCGCGTCGTTCGTATGAAGGGTGCTCAGCACGAGATGGCCGGTGAGGGCCGCCTTGATGGCGATTTCAGCCGTCTCGAAGTCCCGGATCTCCCCCACCATGATGATGTCCGGGTCTTGTCGCAGGAACGCCCTGAGGGCCGACGCGAAATTCAGCCCGATTTCCTCGTGTATCTGAACCTGGTTGATCCCGGGCAGGTTGTATTCCACAGGGTCCTCGGCAGTCGAAATGTTGTGGCTCGTCCGATTGAGCTCGCTCAAGGCCGAGTACAGAGTCGTTGTTTTGCCGCTTCCCGTGGGACCGGTGACCAGAACCATTCCGTAAGGCCTGTAGATGGCCTCCCGGAAATGCGCCAGGGCCTGCTCCTCGAAACCCAGCTTGGTCATGTCAAGTTGAAGGGCGCTCTTGTCCAAGAGACGAAGCACGATCTTTTCCCCGAACAACGTCGGCAGCACCGAGACCCGGAAATCCATCTCTTTGCCCAGGGCCTTGAGCTTGATGCGGCCGTCCTGGGGAAGCCGCCGCTCGGCGATGTCCAGAGAGGCCATGATCTTGATGCGCGAGATGATGGCATTCTTGAGTTTGAGGGGCGGCGACATGATCTCGTAGAGCACCCCGTCGATACGGTAGCGGACCCGAAACTTGCGCTCGTAGGGTTCAATGTGGATGTCGCTCGCTTCCCTCTTGATCGCCTCGGTCAGGATCAGGTTCACCAGCTTGACGACCGGGGCCTCGGAGGTCGCCTTTTCCAGCTCCTCGATGTTGAGCTCTTCCTCGCCGCCCACGACTTCGAGCTCGAGCTCCTCGAGGTTGCTCATGACCTCGGCCAGGGAAGCCGACTGGTCGTAGAACCTGTCCAGGGCCTTCTTGAGCGCCCCCTCCTCGGCCACGACCACGTCGATGTTGTACCCCGTCAGGAACTTCAAATCGTCGATGACCATGTAATTCGTCGGGTCCGCCATGGCCACGACGAGAGTGGACCCTGCCCGGCTCACCGGCAGAACTTTATGCTTCTGGACCACGTCGACCGGAACGAGTTTGAGAACTTCAGGCGGGATTTCGACCTGGGTGATGTCGATGGACGGAAATCCGAACTGCTGGCTGAGGAACTGAAGGAGTTTTTCCTCCCGGATATACCCGAGCCGGATCAGGTTCGAGCCTAGAAGGCCCCCGGATCGCTTTTGTTCCCGGAGCGCCTCTTCCAGTTGCGCTTTCGTAATGAGACCGGACTCGATCAGCCGTTCGCCCAGACGGCCGTTCGCCGCACTTCGGGGCGGCTGAGGCTTCGCCGCCGGCTGCGCCTGCGTCATACGCATGCGAAAAATGGCCCTTTTCCAAACCCGGCAGGTGCCGCTTCCGGCTCTCCCGTTTGCCGAGAAACGGCATCGTGCCGCAACCGCTGGATTTCCAGCAGCTATTCCGGGAGCAAGAACTGTACCAGGGGTGACCGATAGCGGCAGGAGGCCGTAAAAGGGCCTTTCCGGTGGGCCTAAGGCCACTCCACGGCGAGGGCAAGGGGATGAGGGTGGGAAAAAAGGTTACAGGCTCGAAAAAAAAATTCAGGCTTGCGCGCCCTTCGGCGAAACTCGTTCGTCCAAGAGATCCCGAAAGGCCTCCAGGACGACCGCATCCTCGCCATCCAAAAGGGTGCGCGGATCCAGAAGGACCTCCTCCTTTTCAATTCTCGCAATGACCGGTACCGGCGCCCGGCGCAGGCGCGACTGGATTTCTTCTGCGCCCATTCGCAGCGAGCGAACAGCCACAGCGGTGCCCGGAAGGTCCTCTAGCGGCAGAGAACCTCCTCCGGCCCGCGCCGAAACCGCGCGAAGACAGACCTCGAAGTCCTTGGGAAGAAGCCCGCGCAATGCCCTGGCCAGTCGGGCGGCCTTCTTCTTCAGGGCTCGCGGATCCCGAGCAAGAAGCGCAAGGGTCGGCACCCGGTCCTGGGCCGTCCGGGGATCCCGATAGAGATTCAGGGTGGCTTCCAGGGCCGCCAGGGTGAGCTTGTCGATCCGCACGGCTCGATTCAGAGGATGCTTCTGAATCCTCTCCAGAATTTCCCGCCTGCCGACCAGAATCCCGGCCTGGGGACCGCCGAGGAGTTTGTCGCCGCTAAAGGTCACGAGGTCAGCCCCTGACCGGACAGCCCTCTGGACCGTGGGCTCATCCCCGAGACCTGACCCCGTCAGGTCCACGAGACACCCGCTTCCCAGATCGTGCATGACAGGAATCGAGAACCTCCTGCCCAGCCCCACGAGGTCATCGAGACTTACCTCACGATGAAAACCCTGAACCCGGTAATTGCTCGGATGAACCTTGAGGAGAAGACCTGTGGAAGATGTCACGGCCCTCTCGTAATCGACCAAGTGGGTCCTGTTCGTGGTGCCCACCTCGACCAGCACCGCATCGCTTTCCCGGAGAATGTCCGGGATCCGAAAGGAGCCGCCGATCTCCACCAGTTCTCCCCTGGACACGATGACTTCCCGGCCTCGGGCCAGAGTCCGCAGAGCCAGGAACACGGCAGCCGCGTTGTTGTTCACCACAAGGGAAGATTCGGCGCCTGTCAGTTCACACAGGAGGCCCAGCACATGCCGGTAGCGGGATCCCCTTTTCCCGCTTTCCAGATCGAGTTCCAGGTTCGAATACCCCCGGGCCACTTCGTGAACGGCCTGAAGAGCTTCCGCAGCCAGCGGAGCTCGGCCCAAGTTCGTATGGAGGACAACTCCGGTCGCGTTCACCACAGGCCTCAGGCTGGGCCGAAGGATCCGCTCGATTTCCTCGGCGATTTCGGCCGCCAGCACCGAGCGGGAAGGCGCGGCGCCCCCTTGACCCCCCGCGAGGATCCTTGCCCGCCAACGATCCAGCACAGTCTGAACAGCCTTCCGGAGCGCCCATCGAGGCGGCCCGCCCGCGGCCTCAGACCCTAGCTCGGGCCACTGCAAAATTTCGTGAACCGCAGGGAGGTCTCGAAGCAAGCCATTGGGATTCTTGGGATGGGTGGACATGATCGCCCGCTCCTCTCGGGCACGGGAAACCGCAGCGCGGACACTCGCGTCAGATTACCACATCGAACCCAAACCTAAAAGGACCGCGGCACGAGCAGGGGTCAGTCCTTCATTTTACGGATTCGCCGTCGAGCAGGGGTACATAACCTGGAGGGACGCGCTCCGTCGCGTCCGTCGTGGGATCAGCCGCCCCGCATTAACCCCCTGCGGCCATGACGGAGCATGGCCCTCCATGGGAAGAAATCCCCTTGGCGGCCACGAGGGACCGTGGCCCTCCAGGGGTCCGTCTTGTGGGCACATGATTTACGGCCATGACAGAGCATGGCCCTCCATGGAATGGCCACCAGGGACCGTGGCCCCCCATTGGGATCTTCCTTGAAGGGACGCGTTCCGTCGCCTGCGCGTGCATCGGCCGCCGGTTTTCTTTTCCCGCGAAACCTTGTATCGTAAAAATGTTCGGTCTGTTCCTGTCTCCTGCCGCAGGGATCCCCAGGACATCCGAATCAATTCGACCAAGAACCTTTGTAGGAGGCGACCCTTGTCCCTTTGCCCGGGAAAGGACGATAGCATCCTTAGCCAGGTCCGGAGGCCCGCCCGATACCTGGGCAGCGAGATCAACGCGGCCCGGGCGCCCCAAGAAGGAGACCTCAGAGTCGGCCTGTCTTTTCCCGACCATTATGAAATCGGGATGTCTCATCTCGGGATGGCCATTCTCTACGATTGCCTGAACCGCACTGCCGGAGTCTTCGCAGAAAGGGTTTTTCTGCCCGACACGGATCTGGAGGCGCACCTGCGCGCAAGACGCGCGCCTCTGACCACTCTCGAAACACGCACACCCCTCGACCGCCTGGACGTGCTCGGCTTCAGCCTGGCCTACGAACTTACCTACACGAATGTCCTGGCCATCCTGGATCTGGGCCAGATTCCCCTCCACGGGGAAGAAAGACAAAGGCGTCATCCCCTCATCCTGGCCGGAGGCCCCTGCGCCTTCAATCCCGAGCCCTTGAGCCCCTTCATCGATGCTTTTGTCATCGGCGATGCCGAATACCTCCTGCCCCAGATCTGCCTTCTCGTAAGAGAGTGGAAGACATCCGATGCCACCAGGGAAGATCTGCTCCGAAGGCTCGATCGGCTCGACTCGGTATACGTGCCGTCTCTGTTCTCGCCCTGTTCGGATCCGAATCGGCGTCTGATATCCCTCTCGGGCCGCACGGCCCCCGTACGGAAAGCCGTGGTGGAGGACCTCGACCGGGCCCCTTTTCCAGAAACCCCGATCGTGCCTTTTGCACGAATCGTCCACGACCGCATCAGCATCGAGGTGGCCCGTGGTTGTCCTCACGGATGTCGCTTTTGCCAGGCCTCGGTCCTGTACCGGCCGGTGCGCGAAAGGAGTCCCGGCCGCATCCTGCAAATCGCGGACAAGAGCCTTCTCGCCACCGGATACGAGGAGCTGTCCCTCCTTTCCTTGAGCATCGGTGATTACTCCCGGCTCGTGTCCCTCGTGCAAGACCTCATGGCCCGCGTTGAAAACAAGAGAGTGGCCCTGTCCCTGCCCTCTCTGCGCGTGGGTTCCCTCGACCGCGAGGTCGTCTGCCAGATCCGCAAGGTTCGCAAGACTGGCTTTACCCTGGCGCCCGAGGCCGCATCGGCACGCCTGCGCAATGCCGTCAACAAGGAGATCGACGAGGAAGAACTCTTCCGGAGCGCCAGGCTCCTGGCTTCCCTGGGATGGCGGTCCCTCAAACTTTACTTTATGATCGGTCTTCCCACAGAGACCGAAGAGGACGTCGACCAGATTGTCGCGCTCGCATCGAGGATCCGGGGCGAAGCCCTTCGTGCGAAGCCAGGCTCTTTTCAGGTCACGATCAACGTGTCCACTTTCGTACCCAAGGCCCACACCCCCTTCCAGTGGCACCCGCAACTGCCTCCCCGCGAGGCCGAACGAAGGCAAACCCACCTGAAACGGGCGATCCGTAGAACGGGCTTCAGGCTCAAATGGCACGACGCAAACGTGAGCTTCCTGGAAGGCCTCTTCGCCCGCGGGGACCGAAGAACAGCCTCTCTCCTCGAGGAGGCCTACCGCCTGGGGTGTTCGAGGGACGGATGGACCGAGCATCTCCGGTTCGACCTCTGGCAAAAGGCTCTCGACAAAACCGGCTTCTCGCCCCAGGAGTGCCTGAATCCGGTCCCCGACCCGGCGGCGCCCCTGCCTTGGCATTGGATCGATCCGGGCGTTTCACCGGCCTTCCTCCTCCGGGAATACGAAAAAGCCCTTCGCTCCGAAGCGGCCCCCTTTCACTGTGCGGGGGATTGCTCGGGTTGCGGCCACTGCTCTGGCTCTGAGTCGCCAGGACCGACGCGGTTCTCCTCCCCCACCCGCCTCTGCCAAGACTCACCAGAGTCCGCCCCCAAAGAAAACCCCCGGCCGGCCGCTGCCATGGGAGTCGACGGGCTCCTGCGCGTCCGCGTCCGATACGCAAAGGAAGCGAGCGCAGTCTACCTCAGCCACCTGGAAACGCTCACGGCCCTTCAGAGGGCCTTGCGGCGGAGCGGTCTGCCGATCGCGTTCACCCTCGGAGAAAATCCCCATCCCAGGATCGCCCTGAGCCCGGCCCTGCCTCTGGGCATGGAAAGCCTTTCCGAGTACGTGGACATCTGGCTCGCCAGAGCCATTTCAGCCGAAGCCGTGGCGAACTCCCTGGCCAAAGAGCTTCCCCCCGGTCTTCGGGTCCTGTCGGCTCAGCCTGTGGCTTGCGGCGCGCCGTCCTTGGAAGAAAGCGTCGTCTGGATGGAATACGAGGTCCGTTTTTGCCAGGACGAGCCGGGCGAGCCCTCGGTGCGGGAGCAGCTCAAGGGGGACGTGGAGAATTTCCTGGCTGGCCGGTCCTCGATCGTGGAAATCCGATCCGAGGGGAAAATCTCCTTCGTGGACCTCAGGCCCTCGGTGAGGGATCTGACTCTTCTGGACGGCCCGATCGTTCGCCTGCAGCTTCAGAAGATCCACGGCAATCTGCCCTCCCCCACGAGGGTCCTGGACGCCCTTTTCGCCTCCAGAGAGAGCCGCCGAACCGGCAGGCACGTTCGCAAGACGCAGACCGTTTTTCAGCACGGGAAACCCTGACCCCTACCGGCGGCCAACGGATCATCGGCCATGGCAAACGAACTGATCATCAATGTCACGCCCCATGAAACGCGGGCGGCCCTCATCGAGAACGGCCTCGTGACCGAGCTTTACACCGAACGGGGTCACAAGACCGGCTACGTGGGAAACCTTTACAAGGGACGGGTGCTGCGTGTCCTGCCCGGGATGCAGGCCGCCTTCGTGGACATCGGGCTCGAACGGGCTTCCTTCCTCTACGTGACCGACGTCTACCAGAACCAGCTCGGCGATTTCAGCTTCTTTCTGAGCGAGGAGGACAAAGAGGATATCCTGGAAGAGGACCCCCACGAAGAAGCCGCGGAAACAGGAGATCTGTTTGAAACGAGCCCTCCTGTCCAGGAGACGACCCGCCAGGAAATGCACATCGAGGATTTGCTGAAGGAGGGGCAGGAGATTCTCGTCCAGGTGGTCAAGGATCCCCTCGGCACCAAGGGGCCTCGAGTCACCATGCACGCTTCCCTGCCCGGCCGATACCTCGTCTTCATGCCGACCGTGAACCACATCGGCATTTCCCGGCGGATCGAAGACGAGAAGGAACGACAGAGGCTCAAGAAGATCATCCAAAAAATCAAGCCCCCTTACTCGGGCTTCATCATCCGCACCGTGAGCATGGGCAAGACAGAAAAGGAACTGAAGGCGGACATGGACTATCTCCTCAAGCTCTGGGACGACATCCAGACCCGCATGGGCCAGGTGACGGCTCCGGTCCTTCTCCATCAGGACCTCAACCTCACGCTGCGCCTGATCCGGGACATCTTCACCAACGAGGTCTCCCGCCTGGTCATAGACTGCCCCAAAGAATACGAAAAAGTCTGCGCCTTCATCGAGACCTTTATGCCCAAGCTGCGGAACCAGGTGTTCCTCTATCAGGAACGCGAGCCGATCTTCGACGCCTATCGAATCGAGGTCCAAATCAGCGAGGCTCTCGGCCGCAAGGTCTGGCTCAAGTCCGGCGGATACATCGTCATCGACGAAACCGAGGCCCTCACGGCCATCGACGTGAACACGGGAAAGTACGTTGGGCAGAGAAACCTGGAAGACACGATCCTCAAGACCAACCTGGAAGCGGTCAAGGAGATCGTCTACCAGCTCCGCCTGCGCAACATCGGCGGGATCATCATCATCGACTTTATCGACATGGAAAGGAAGGACCACCGGGACAAGGTCTTTCAAACCCTCCTCGAAGCCCTGAAAACGGATCGGGCCCGCACCAACATCCTCAAAATATCCGAACTCGGCGTCGTGGAAATGACGCGCAAGAGGACGAGGGAGAGCATTCTTCGAACCCTTTGCGAGCCCTGCCCGTATTGCGAAGGAAAGGGATACGTCAAATCGCGCCAGACCGTGTGCTACGAGATCTTCCGGCAGCTCCAGAGGGAAAAACAAGATCTCCGGGGGAGCAAGATCGTGCTTCATCTCCACCCGGACATCGCTGGTCTCCTCTACGGTCAGGAACACAGCAGCCTCGAAACACTCGAACAAGAGTGCGGGCGGCCGATCCTCATCAAGACCCGGCCGGATTTCCACATCGAGCAGTTTGAAATCACCTCCTATTGAACCTTCCCGCTGGAACGGCGCGTTTTTCGTCCCCCGAAGGAAATTTTTATTGGGAACGGCCGAATCGAACTCATGTTCTCCACCCTGCTGGCACGGCCGCACGGGCATTTCCTGCCTGATTTTCCAGGGGATTTGAGCCGAGTCCCGAATCCGTCTCCTGGGCAGCCGAACTCGTGGTACGGCTCTTGCTTCTTGGTGGGAAGCGCCGCCTCCCCGTTCCCCGTGAAAAAAGGGAGAAGACCGTGGCCACCTTCGCGCATCGGATCGAGTTTCTGCGTTTCGAAGCAGCGGAACGGAGCTTTTGCGTGGATGTGGACCAAGTTGTCGGTATCGTGACGATTCCCCCCAGCTTCAAGGAGGTTCCTGAGTACGTGCCCTTTCAGAACCAGGAAGTGCCAGTCTACTCCCTCGAGAGGCTGCTCGAGCTGGATCCAAAACCTGGTCCTCCGCCCCGAGAGATCCTTGTCCTCAGGGGACCCGGGGGACTTTACGGCCTTTCGGTCGATTGGGTCGGGGAAATCTGCAAGGTTCCGGTTCAAAGATGCGTCTTTCGCTTTCCGGCTTCGACACACTGCCAAATCCGCATGTTCGGCATCTGGGGCATGGCGGTGCTCGAGAAGGATCTGGCCCTGATTTTGGAACCGGGCGTTCTCGTGCAGGAGGTCCTGGACGCGACCCCAGGCCTCCGCCCAGCCTTGCAGACCGTCTCCGCGAAGGAGCGGACAGCCTACCCCGGGGGCTGCCGGTGACACGCCCCCGGCCCCTCTGACCCTCCACGGCTTCCCCGCCAAGAACCACCACACCTGCCGCCGCGCCCACCACGCCCGCTCGTTGACTTCCTCCCGAAATTCCAGTAATTTAACTGGACCGGGCACGGCGTCCCGGCTGACTTCTCTGTCCATGGGGGTGTTACGGGAATGTATGCGGTCATCAAAACCGGCGGAAAACAGTATAGAATCTGCGAGGGTGACGTTCTTCGAATCGAGAGGCGGGAGGCCGAACCCGGTCAGGAAATCGTTCTCGACCAAGTTCTTCTGGTTGGAGAAGGCGACGCTGTAGAGGTCGGCAACCCTTATCTCAACAACGTCCGCGTGCGGGCAGAGGTCCTTGCCCAGCGGAAAGGCAAAAAGATCGTGGTCCTCAAGTTCAAAAGACGAAAGGGCTACAGAAGGAAGCAGGGACATCGCCAACTCTACACAGGCATCCGCATCAAGGCGATCGAACGAGAGGCGGGCGAGCCCCTGAAAGAGGCGTAAGATGGCACACAAGAAAGGTGTGGGGAGCTCCCGCAACGGCCGTGACAGCCCCGGCCAGAGGCGGGGAGTCAAGATTTTCGGAGGCCAGAGGGTGCGGGCGGGCGCCATCCTGGTAAGACAACTGGGCACTCGGGTGCATCCGGGCGAGAACGTGGGCATGGGCAAGGATTTCACCCTGTTCGCGAAAATCGACGGCACGGTCGCCTATCGCAAGAGCGGGAAGCACAAGACCTCGGTCCATGTCCTGCCGGGCTGACCCGAATCGCCTGGACGCCACCCCAAGTCTCACAAGACCGCCGCCCGTTCCCCCCGGATGCCGATGCGGTTCGTAGACGAAGTGGAGATTGTGATCCAGGCCGGCAAAGGGGGCAACGGCTGCAAAAGCTTCCTCCGGGAAAAGTACAAGCCCAAAGGGGGGCCGGACGGCGGTGATGGCGGAAAGGGGGGAGATGTTTTCATACGGGCCGACGGCAGAAGGAACACCCTCCTAGACCTTCATTTCCAGCGACACTATCGGGCAGAGAACGGACAGCACGGCAAAGGGAAACAGCAGCACGGAAGAAAGGGAGCCGACCTCATCATTCACGTCCCCCCTGGAACTCTGCTGATCGACGCGGAGACAGGCCAAGTCCTTAAAGACCTGCGCCGCCCTGGGGATTCCTTCCTGGCCGCTAGGGGCGGCAGGGGGGGACGGGGCAACATGCGGTTCGCAGGCCCCTCCTGCCGAGCCCCGGATTTCGCCGAGGAGGGCCTTCCGGGGGAGACCAAACGCATCCGCTGCGAACTCAAACTCTTGGCCGACGTGGGCATCGTCGGCTTGCCGAACGCCGGCAAGTCGACCCTGATCAGCCGCATTTCCGCAGCCAGACCCAAGGTCGCCCCGTATCCTTTTACCACCCTGGTGCCCCATCTGGGTATCGTGCGCGCTCACGAGGATTGCTCTTTCGTCGTAGCCGACATTCCGGGCATCGTCCCCGGCGCTTCCAAGGGACAGGGACTGGGCCTGCGATTCCTCCGTCACATCGAACGGACGGCGGTCCTGCTTTTTCTCATCGACCTGGCCGACCCCCTGGAAGAAGACCCCCTCGAAACCTACGACATCCTGAAAGCCGAGCTCGGACAGTACAGCGACCGGCTGCTCGCGAAGCAGCGAATCGTGGCGCTCAACAAGATCGACTTGCCCCTCGCAAGGTCCAGGATGAGAAAGCTTAGGGGACGAACCCTGCCTGACGGCGTGCCCATGATGTTCGTCTCGGCCCACACCGGTGTCGGTCTTCGAGGCCTGGTCTCGCGCCTGGCCCGACTTTGCGGAAGCCGCACAGCGGAAGGGTGCGCCAGCTTCGCTGCCGAAGATCAGGAGGGTTCGGCTGTGACCGCCGCGACACCCCCGGCCTTTGCAGAGCGAATCCCCGAGCCTTGGCCATACCCGCGCGGAGGAGACGGTGAGGGCGGCGGCAGAAAAACCTGAACCCGAGCGGATCAGGCTCGGCGTGATGGGGGGCACCTTCGATCCCGTACACCTCGGCCATTTGCGCGCGGCCGAGGAGGTGAGGGAACTGTTCCGACTCGACCGAATCGAGTTCCTGCCGGCACGGGTCCCACCCCACAAGAGCGATCGGCCTGTGACGCCCATTTCCTGCCGCCTCGCCATGCTCGAAGAAGCCGTGGGTTCTGCGCCAGGCTTTGCGGTCTCGAGGATCGAAGCCGATCGGGAGGGCCTTTCCTATCTCGTGGACACTCTCGAGCAGTACCGGGAAATTCACGGGTACAACGCCGCTGTCTATTTTGTCCTGGGCATGGACAGCTTCCTGGAAATCCACACCTGGCACCGCTATCCGGAACTCTTCGCTCTCGCCGATTTCATCGTGACCACCAGGCCCGGTTACGCCAGGCCCGGTCTCGCCGAATCGCTTCCGGCCGATGTGGCTGGAGCGTTTCGGCCGGTCCGCTCGGATGGCACTCTTTTCGAACACGAAAGCGGCAAAAAGATCTATTTTCAGGAAATCACCCTGCTTGACATCTCGGCCACAAGAATCCGCCAATGGCTCCGACAGGGCAGATCGGTCCGCTACCTGGTCCCGGACCCGGTCCTGGCGTACATCGAGAAACACCGCCTTTACCGGTAGGCAGGGGAACAACACAAATGCCGAGGAAAAAATCACAAACGAGCGTCTCCCGACCGGCTGAAGACCGCCTGGCCAAGGCCAAGGCCCGTCTTTGCGCCAGACTCGCCATCGAAAAGAAAGCCTTCGGCATCAGCGTCCTCCACGTCGGCGCGGTTTCCCCGATTGCAGAGTATTTCGTGATCTGTTCAGGCCGATCGGTCCGCCAGACACGGGCCATTGCCGAACACATTCAGACGGCTCTCAAGGTCCAACGCCGCGAAACCCCTTTGGGCGTCGAAGGGGAGGCGGAAGGCGTCTGGATCCTTCTCGACTACGACGACGTCGTGATCCACGTGTTTTATGAACCCACGAGGGCCTACTACGCCTTGGAAAGTCTCTGGTCCGACGCTCCCCGGTTGAGAGACTCCGCGCTCCTCAAGGCCGAGCGCGAGGCCTTGGCGGGTTCCGCCCAAGAGGAGGGAGATTGGGAGGATTGAACCTCACCCTGGTGCTTGTGGGGAAGCCCCGAACGCCCTTTGTGCGCGCCGGAATGGAGCACTATGCCAAGGGGATCACCCAGAAGGCGGCTCTCAGGTTTCGTGAGGTCAAATCCTATCCCCTTCGAAAGGGCGTGTCGGCTCAGCAAGCCCGATCGCACGAAAAAGACCGGATCCTGAAATGCTTCGAGGAACGGCAGGTGCGGGTTTTTCTGGACGAGCGGGGGCAGAAGCTCGACTCCCGGCAGTTCGCCGCGTGGATGGGTGCCTTGATGGCGCAGGGGCGTTCCCGCATCGCCTTCGTCATCGGCGGCCCCTTGGGCCTTGCACCGGAGCTTTTGTCTGAGGCCGACATGGTGCTGTCCCTTTCCCCTTTTACTCTGTCCCACGAGATGGTTCTGCTCGTTCTTCTCGAACAGATCTACCGCTCGCTGGCGATCCTTCACAACCATCCGTACCCCAAGTGAACCTTTCGCCTCAGAAGGAGAGACAACTGCTCTCCACAATGTCACTGGGCGTTCGTTCGTTTCTCGGCGAGATCCTGGACGTTCTGCTGCCGAGAGTCTGCCCCTTCTGCAGGCGCGCCACGCCCGACGGCCAGGATCCCTTCTGTACGAGCTGCGCTGAATCGTTCGAGTCTTTCCGCCCGCCCTTTTGCACCGTTTGCGGGAGGCCGGTCCCTGCCTCGTTCCACGAATCTGATTGCCTCGTTTGCACGACCTGTTCCCACTGCCCCCGGCCCCCTTGCCCAGTCTTCCGCGTTCGGTGCGTGGGTCCCTATGAAGGCAACTTGAGAGAAGCCGTTCTCAGGTTCAAGTACGGCCGCGACCTGCTTCTGGGGCCAGCGCTGGGAACATGGATGGCTTCCCGCTTCCGGGTGTTCTTTCCGCAGGATTCCCCCGACCTCATCCTGCCCGTCCCGCTGCATCGGGCAAGACTTCGCCAGAGAGAGTTCAATCAATCCGTCCTGCTCGGCAGACCGCTGGCCCATTCGTTGCGGCTTCCCCTGGAGCTCAAGGCCGTGCTGCGGGTACGGGACACGCCCTCCCAGAGCCTCTATCGCCGTGGAGACAGAAAAAGGAACCTCAAAGACGCCTTCCGGGTCGCGAGTCCCGAGCGCATACGGGATCGCTCGGTCCTGCTTGTTGATGACGTCTTCACGACCGGGGCCACGGCCGCGGCTCTGGCGACTCTGCTTCTTGATGCCGGCGCAACGGGTGTGTCCGTTTTTTGCCTTGCGAGAACCGTGGATCCGCTCCCGCCTCAGCCGGGTTCGATTGGAACAGGCCAACAAGAAACAGAGGATCCTTGACACCCCAAGGCGGCTCCATTAGCATCCACCCTGGATTTCGAATTTTCCCTTGCGCGTCCCCTTTCCGAGAGGAGAGCTTCCGTTCTTGCAAGCGCCAAGTCGACCCTCCGAAACGAAATCCCGCCCGAAGGGCTTCGTCCTCGTGCTCGCCTTGTGCTGCGCCCTTTTCCTGTCCGGCTGCCACGTCTTGAGCGCCCACAGAGTCCTCGGGCAGGCGCGCGAAGAACTGGAAAGGGCCGAGCAGATGGATCTCGCCGGCGAAAGTCTTTATCATCGAGTCGTGGCACAGGAACTGATCCAGGCCGCAGAGAAGCAGTATGAAGACGCGGACTTCCCCGAGGCCGCGCGGTTTGCCCAGGAGGCCCTGCGTCACCTTTCGAGGATTCCCGCTGGGTCCGCCCAACCGTCCGCGGACTCCCCATCCAGCGAAACAAGCGAGGCAAGCCCTTGAAGCGCGCACGAACCCTTTGGGCCCTTCTCGGCGCGAGTCTTTTCGTTACCACCCCTCGATCCGCCCTGGCCGAGGGGCAGGACCTTCTCCACGAGATCCAGGCCCTGGACGCCTACCTCAACAAGGCCCACATGGCCGCAGGAGCGCGCTGCGCACCCGAGGCGCTCGCCGCTGCTCAGATCTGCCTCTCGAGGGTCAAAGAGGAACTCGAGGAGGGTGACCGCTGGGAGGCCGAGGACCTCCTGGCCACTTGTCAAAGACTGAGCCAGGGGCTCTGGGACCGGATCCTCCTGTGCGGGCAAGACACCGACGAAGACGGGATCCCCGATTCGAGAGACCAGTGCACAAACCAGCCTGAAACCTATAACAGCTACCGGGACGAAGACGGATGTCCGGACCGGGTTCCCTCCCGGGCGCTTCTTACTCCGGATAAGATCGAGATCCTCGAACCTCTTGCATTTGACGAAGGGACCCAGGCCCTGCTTCGCGAAAGCGAACCGGTCCTTGCGGACGTGGCCAGGATTCTTTCGGAAAACCCTTCGGTTCGCATCCGGATCGAGGCCCATCTGGACGGCTCGACGGACCCGGAAGCAGCTTTTGCCATTTGCAGTCGAAGAGCGGAAAACGTGAAAGACGCTCTTTCAGCCTTGGGCGTGGACGCGGCGCGGATGGAAACCGCCCCAAAGGGGTCGGCCGAGCCGATCGCGTCAAACGATTCCCCTTGGGGCAGGAAGGTCAACCGCAGAATCGAATTTGTCCGCATCCCTTGACGCCGTCCCAGGAAGGATGCGGTCTGGCGCGGCATGCCCCCCCTTTCCATGCTCCGGAGATCCCCGTGGCAGTCTCCAAGATCCTTGCACTGGACGCACTGGCCCGAAAGGTGGAGGCCCATCGACGGCGGGGCAAACGGATCGTCTTTACGAACGGCTGTTTCGACCTCCTGCACGTCGGCCACGTCCGCTACCTCCGCCAGGCCAAGGCCCTCGGAGACGTGCTCATCGTCGCGGTCAACAGCGACCGTTCGGTGAGAAGGCTCAAGGGCCAGGACCGGCCGATCCAAAACGAGCAGGACCGACTGGAGATTCTGGCTTCCCTCGAGAGCGTGGATTACCTCACCCTGTTCGACGAGGATACGCCCCTTGCCGTGATCGAACGTCTTCAGCCCGACGTCCTCGTCAAGGGAGGGGATTGGCCCCCGGACCGGATCGTGGGCAGGCAGGTCGTCGAAAAACGCGGGGGCAAGGTCGTTGTGATCCCGTATGTAGCGGGCGCCTCCACAACCGATCTCGTTCGCAAGATCCGCCGGCGAACCAGCTGATGGACGACCCGCGCATTCGCCGCGCACCCGACAGGACGGCCGCCGCCGCACGCGGTCATCCGTAGGGATACATGCCTTTTTGGATCTTCCTGAGAGCCTCCAGCAGCCGGTTGTGCTTCTTCTCGTCCTCGAGAAGGTAGTTCAGGAGATACTCCTGGACCAGCATCTTCCGGCCCTTGAGAGCCTTCAGGCTTTCCTTTGCCAGCCGAATGGTCTTCTTCTCGATTTCGATATGGCGCTTGATGGCCTCCCAGACCGACCCCACCTCGTCGGGGGACAGGGAAACCGTCTTTTCCGTCAGGCTGTCTGCGATCCATCCCTGCACCCGGTAATGCATTTGGGAGTCGTGCTGGATGATCTCCATGACCAGCCGCACGATCGGATTCTCGGTTTCCTCGATGATTTTGCCCGTGGAAGCCACCGAAGCATTCTCCACCTTCTGCCAGCTCCTCATGTTGGCCACGAGTTGCCCTTGAACGGCCTTGGTCGACATCTCCTTACCCTCCTTTCTTTTCCGGTCTCTTTCCGATTTCCTGCTTCCTTCGCAGCCCATTCATTCTTCAAGCCCATCCTGCTGCCACTCTTCTCGCGTGCGTCCGCCCTGAACCCCTCCCGCGTCCCCTCTGCGGGCAGAGGCCGAAGCACTCACCTGGCATGGGCTCGCTTTCGGCGCTTCTGCGCTTCCTCCAGGACCGAGGCGGCCAGATGGTCCGGCAGGGGCTCGAAGGCCAGAAACTCCATCGAATGATTCGCGCGGCCCGAACTGAGCGACCGAAGAACCGTGGCGTACCCGAACATCTCCGCCAGAGGGACCTTGCCCGAAAGTTTCTGGGAACCCTTGCGGAACCTGCGCATGTTGTCCAGGCGGCCCCGCCTTCGGAACAAATCGGCCGAGATGTCCCCGATGTACGCATCGGGGGTGGCGATCTCAATTTTCATGATGGGCTCAAGAAGCTGGGGGCCTGCCTTGCGAAAGGCCTCTTTGAAAGCCATGCTCGCGCAGATGTGAAAGGCTCGGTCCGAGGAGTCCACCTCGTGGAAGGATCCGTCCAACAGCACGGCCCTGACTCCGACAACGGGGTATCCGGCCAGGACTCCAGTGGCCATGGCCTCCTCGATGCCGCGCCGGACCGCAGGAATGAACTCCCTGGGGATCGCCCCTCCCCGGATCATGTCCACGAACTCAAAGGAGCCCTCCGGGTAGGGCTCGATCCTCAGGACCACGTGGGCGAATTGTCCGCGTCCGCCCGTCTGTCTCTTGAATCGGGTGTTCGCCTCGGCGATGGACGTGATGGTCTCCCGATAACTCACGAGGGGTTCACCGGTTACCACCGGAACCTTGAAGTCGCGGCGAAGCCGGTCCTCGATGATCTCCAGGTGGAGTTCTCCCATGCCTGCCACCAAGGTCTCGCGAGTCTCGGAATCCACGAAAAAGGTGAACGAAGGGTCCTCCATGGCCAGCTTCCGCAGCGCCTTGGCCAGCAGGTCCTCGTCCTTGACGTCCAAAGGCGCAATGGACCGCTGGATCACGGGCTCTGGCACGCGGATCCTCTCGAGCAGAAGGGGCGCAGACGGATCACAGAGGGTATCCCCGGTGGTGGCGTACTTGAGACCGATCAGCGCCACGATATCGCCCGCCGAGGCGCAAGGGATCTCCTCCCGTCTCTTGGCGTGGATGCGGTTGATCCTGCCGACCCGCTCATACTGGGACTGGGTCGAATTGAAGATTTGCTGCCCGGGCCGCAGTTCTCCTGAGTAGATGCGCACGAAGGTCTGCTGCCCGACATACGGATCGTGGATGATCTTGAAAGCAAGACCTGCAAAGGGCGCCTTTGGAGACGGAACCCGTTGCACGGTCTCCCGGCCCTTGAGGTCCAGGCCCACCACGCTGCCCACATCCACCGGAGAGGGAAGATAATCCACCACCGCGTCCAAAAGGAGCTGAATCCCCATGTTCCGATAGGCGGACGCGCAGAAAACGGGCGTGACAAGGGAATGAATGACGCAGTACCGAGCCACTTTCCGCAGCTCCGCCTCTTCGATCTCCTGTTCGGACACGAACTTTTCGAGGAGGCCTTCATCGAACTCGGCCAGCTTCTCCTCCAGAAGACTCCTGGCCTTCCGGGCTCTTTCGAGCCAGTCGTCCGGGATGTCCTCAACGACCCGCTTGAAGTTCTCGAAGGTCACGGCCTTGAAGGCCACCAGGTCGATGATTCCCCGGAAGGTGTCACCGGAACCCATGGGGAGTTGAAAGGCCACGGGGTTGGCGTCGAGATGATCCCGCAACTGAGCCAGGCACGCCTCGAAGTCCGCCCCCTCCCGGTCCATTTTATTCACCAAGGCGATTCGCGGCACCTGATGGCGATTCGCCTGGTTCCAAACCGTCTCGGACTGGGGCTCCACTCCGCCGATCGCGCAAAACACCGCGATCATGCCGTCCAACACGCGAAGGGACCGCTCCACTTCTACGGTGAAATCCACGTGGCCCGGCGTATCGATGATGTTAATGGTGTGCCCCTTCCAGGAGCAGGTAATCGCGGCAGAAGCAATGGTGATCCCCCGCTCCTGCTCCTGGACCATGAAGTCCATCGTCGCCTGTCCGTCGTGGACTTCGCCGAGCTTGTGGGTGACGCCCGTGAAGTACAAAAACCGTTCGGTCACCGTGGTCTTGCCCGCGTCGATATGGGCGGCAATCCCCATGTTTCGAATCTTGTGAAGCGTCATGATCCGTCATTCCTGCGGCAGCACATATCCTTGTTGGGCCCGCGTCAGACCCGACCCGCGGTTGCTGCCGCTGTTCCGATGGGAGGGAAAAAGACGGGGGGACGTTCGGAGGGAACGAACCGTATCCGAAGCCATTAAGAAATATATCACATTTCGATCCCTTCTCTCAAAGGAGCAGCAAGACCTGCCAGCGTTCAGCGCCCTGTACCCTCGATCACTGTCTTCCACCCGGCCAGAACCACACCAGGGACTTCCCAGGGCTGCGGAGGGCCTTTCTCGAGGGGGATGCCCAGCTCGACACGCTCTGCAGATCTCAATTTCTCTCCGAGCAAGGGCTCCACGTATATCGCGCAAACGCTTAGGACCGTGTACATTCCTGTCATCCTCTGCTCGACCGTAAGCACAGGGGCCGGGTAGCTGGTCCCATCCACCCGGAATTCCGCATTCCCTTTGGCAAAGGGCCATCGTCTCGGCGCCGTGACGTAGAGAACCAGCGAATACCCTTGTTTCCCGTGCCCACCCTTCCCGACCAGCCTCAGGAACTGCACGGTGGACCAGGGCTTCACACCCTCTGTGAAGATACTTTGCCCGGCCTCCTCGTCCTTCGGAGGTTCAGCGCCCCAAAGAGAATTCCAGAAGATAGAAAGGGCAAAAAGAATCGCAAGACCGGTCTCGACGACTCTTCCCATAAATAGCGTCCACCCCCTCGATGGCCCAGGTTATTTGGGTCTGGGGGAAAACAAGAAAAAACCTCCATTCCATGTTAGCAGTTTTTGAGCTCTTTTTTCTTGTAAAACCTGTTCGAGAGTCACCTCCTTTCTCTTAGATGCGCCAAGCAAGCCCAAGGGCCACAATAAGCTCATCTTTTCTTTTGCAACCTGTTCAGACCAAAACCTACCGGCTCATGCTTGCCCCAAAGCTCTGGGCGCCCTCTTCCAAGTTGAGGGTCCCGCGGTTCTGGAAATCGTCTGCACGCGCAGGCTTTAGGACAATCTCTCAAGCTTCCACACCATTGACTCCAGCGGGACAGGCAACCGGACCAGCGAAAGCCTGGTCGTGCCTACCGACGCTCGGCACGCCTTCCCTCACCGGTATGCACTTGCGGCAAAGTCCGTCTTCGAGGCCACACGGATGCCCTCGGCAAGAGGCACCTCAAAAAAAATTTCGCAGACCACCGGAAAATCTCTTGCAAATTCTCGCGACCGGCGACAAGATGCGTTCAAACGCTTCCCGGGGAAGAAGGGGCTTCCCAGGGGAGAACCGCAAACCCGAGTGGACGAGGAGAACGAGATGGCTGAGCAGAAGAAACCAATGACCAAGGCACAGATTGTCGCCCATTTCGCCGCGAAGTTCGGGATGACTCGGAAACAGGCGGCCGAAGTGCTCGAGGAGCTGGCGGCGCTTGCGATCGATCAGACCAAGAAGGTCGGCACCTTCATTCTGCCCGGCATCGCCAAGATCTCCAAAGTGAAGCGCAAGGCTCGCAAAGGCCGCAACCCTGCTACCGGCGAAGTGATCAAAATTCCTCCCAAGACCGTGGCCAAGATCCGTCTTTTCAAGGCTTGCGCAGAAGCGATCGTCCCGAAAAAGAGCTGAACGGCCCTGGGAGGCCGCCTTCCTCGGAAAGCGGCCTCCCCCTGCCGGCGTCTTTTCGACTCCCTTCCATTTGCCCTCGACCCTCCTACCGCTTTTGGGGTAGGGATGGGGTGCGGTGCGACATGTTCGACCGCACCCGGGCCTAACGAGAGTCTCTCTTTTCTTGCCAGCCAGTACCCCTGAATTGTGGGATTCCTCTTTCTTCACCCCTCCCATACGACCGCCCCGGGGAACTCGCCCGCGGAGAAAGCATGTCGAACTCTTCGTCGAGCCGGATCGTCAAATAGGATCGCAAAAGATTTCTGGAAAAATACTTCTCGAGTGTGAGACCATCAAAAATGACGGCAAATGGAGGCCTGCCGGAGTCAGCTCGGGCAAGGCCCGCGTTCCTCTGAGGCTCGCCGGTCATCCGTGTCGAAGAAAAGGAATTTCGTCATGGGCGGGGAAGGACCCATTCGGGGTGTCCGCGTGGTGGACCATGGCGGAGACGCGGGCATCGAAGCTTGTGGGAGAAGCCTAGGAGAGCTCTTCGAACGCGCTGCTGAGGGCTTGACCAGACTGGTCACAGACCCCAGGAAGATACGCAGGAAGCTCGCCAAGGAGATCCGGATCGAGGGGGAGAAAACCGAGGATTTGCTTGTGCAGTGGCTCTCAGAGCTTTTGTACCACTTTGAGACCCAGGGCCTCTTGTTCAAGCGGTTCAAGATTCTGGGCATTGGGCAGGGCCGGCTGGAAGCCGTGGCCGAGGGTGAGCCGTTCGACGAAGGCCGCCATATAATCCGCTCTCTCGTTAAGGCGCCCACCTATCACGGCCTGAGGGTGGAACAGAGAGACGGCCTGTGGCGCGCACGAATCGTGTTTGACTTATAATTCTTTTGAGAATGTTGGGCTTCCCTTCAAGGAGGATCCCATGGCACGTGAGACAGACATTTTCCTCGAGCAAGTTGACCCCTGGAGATGGCGGATCCCCAAGACCGGTCCCATGCGAACGGACGGCCTGATCTTCGCAGACTCGAAACTCATCCAGGCGGTCCGAGGGGACGAAAGCCTCCGGCAGGTCGCCAACGTCGCCACCCTGCCGGGTATCGTGGGCTCTTCGCTCGCCATGCCCGACGTCCACTCCGGGTACGGTTTCCCGATCGGAGGCGTTGCGGCCTTCGACGTGGACCATGGAGTGATCTCGCCCGGAGGCGTGGGATACGACATCAACTGCGGGGTCCGCCTCCTACGGTCCGGACTGGACCGAAAGGATGTGGAGAAGAAGATTTCCGCCCTCGTGGACGCTCTGTTCAGGAACATTCCGTCCGGGGTGGGGTCCCGGCGGAAGGACCTCAAACTGGGTCACAAGGACATGGAGAAACTCCTCCGCAACGGCGTCCAGTGGGCGGTCGAAGAAGGTTTCGGCTCGGCCGAAGACCTCGCCCACATCGAGGCCGGAGGGTGTATCCCTGGGGCGGACCCCGAGGCCGTGAGCGAACGGGCTGTGGAACGAGGCCACACGCAAGTCGGCACCCTGGGCTCGGGCAACCATTTTGTGGAAATCGGGTTCGTGGAAACGGTCTTTGACGCCGAGGCCGCATCAGCCTTCGGCCTCGAGCAGGGTCAGGCCACGCTGACGATCCATACGGGTTCCCGGGGCCTCGGCCATCAGGTCTGTGAAGAATACATTCGGGTTATGGCCGAGGCCTCCCGCAGATCCGGGATCGAGCTGCCGGACCCCCAGCTCTGCTGCGCGCCCCTGGATTCGCCCGAAGGCCGGAGATATCTGGCCGCCATGGCTTGCGCCGCCAATTTCGCCTTCGTCAACAGACAGATGATCACCCACTGGGCAAGAGAAGCCTTTGAAGAGGTTTTCGGCTTGTCGTCCGACGAGATTCAGCTCGGCCTGGTCTACGACGTCTGCCACAATATCGCCAAGATCGAAACCCACAACGTAGAGGGCAGACAAGTCCGAGTCTGCGTCCACCGCAAGGGAGCCACCAGGGCCTTCCCACCCGGACACCCGGAGATTCCACCGGACTACCGGGCCGTGGGCCAGCCTGTCCTGATCCCAGGCGACATGGGTCGATGCTCTTATGTCCTTGTGGGGACAGATCGGGCCGCCCAGGAAAGCTTCGCCTCCACCTGCCACGGGGCGGGCCGGCTGATGAGCCGCCATCAGGCCAAGAAGGCCGCCAGGGGTCGGTCGATCCCCCGAGAACTCGAAAAAAGGGGGATTCTCGTTCGGGGCGCCAGCATGGGCACCCTGGTGGAGGAAATCCCTGAAGCCTACAAGGACGTGGAGGACGTGGTTCAGGTGGTTCACGAAGCCGGGATCAGCCGCAAGGTGGCGAGGCTCCGGCCCCTGGGTGTGATCAAAGGTTGAAATAGGGCCGATCCCTTGTTGGCGCAGAAACTTTTGGCCCCTGCGCCGACTCGAATGAAAGGGCCGGGAGTTTCGGTCGAGTTGAGCGGCCGCGCGACCTCTTCTATACTTTTTCGTCGTGGATGCGCGGAAGGTTCCTGAACACCCATGCAACAACCAAAGGAGGAAGGCATGAAAGGCAACGCAAAGGTCATCGAAAAACTCAACGATCTGCTCGCGGATGAACTTACGGCCATCAATCAGTACATGGTCCACTCCGAAATGTGCGAGAATTGGGGCTATGAGAGGCTGGGCGATCTCGCAGAAAAGCGCGCCATCGACGAGATGAAGCACGCGGAGAAGCTCATCGGGCGAATCCTGTTCTTGGAAGGAATCCCTATCGTCAGCCAACTCAAGAAGATGCACATCGGGCCGGACGTGCAGACCCAGATTCAAAACGACATGAAGGCCGAAGAGGAGGCCATCCGGTCGTACAACGAGGGCATTCGCCTTTGTGTCGAACAGGGCGACAACGGATCCAAGGAGCTTCTCGATTCAATCCTGCTCGAAGAGGAAAAACACTTGGACGACCTCGAAGCCCAGGCCGATCAGATCAAGCACATGGGCCTTCAGATTTATCTCACCCAACAAGTCAGAAAGTGAAGCGCAATCCCTGTTCGTGAGAGGCCCTTGGGGATCTCCTCAAGGAAAATCCAAAGGTCCGCCCTCAGAATCGTCCAAACAGGAGGCCATCGGAAAGGGAAGGTTTCGCCCTTCCCTTTTTCCAGGCCTCGACCTTCGATCTCGTTCCCCTCCAAGAAGATCTTTCTTCCTTCAGGCGGAAAAACGAAAAAAATTCCCACTTCCGGGCCTTGACAGCTTCCTCCGAGTGATTAGAATCTGTTCGTCACAAGACTGGCACTCTCGATGCTCGACTGCCAGGAAAACACTCTAACTGCCTATTATTGTTACATTTCAAAGATGCTTCCATTTGAACAATCGTCGGCTGGTTCGCGCCTTCTTGGCGCGTCTTCCTCTTGGAGCAGGGAACCATGCGCCTCTCACGCGGTTTGATGGCCGCAAAGGGGCCGATTGTGTCCATACAAGTCATTCACAGAAGGAGGAGTGAGGGATGAAGATCAGACCGTTGGGCGACCGCATTCTGCTGAAGAGAGTGGAGGAGGAAGAGAAGAGCAAAGGGGGCATCATCATACCGGACACGGCCAAGGAGAAGCCCCAGGAGGGCAAGGTGATCGCAGTGGGCAAGGGCAAGGTTCTGGAAGACGGCAAGGTGGTGCCGCTGGAGGTCAAGGCCGGGGATCGGGTGCTGTTCGGCAAGTATGCGGGCACGGAAGTGAAGATCGAGGGCGAGGAGCATCTGATCGTTCGGG
>Ga0101944_10000671_pt1 | contig 91633 bp, 53 predicted proteins | sample DewCreD2012metaG_FD_75245 | JGI IMG/M metagenome (GOLD analysis project Ga0101944, IMG submission 75245) | Hot spring sediment bacterial and archeal communities from British Columbia, Canada, to study Microbial Dark Matter (Phase II) - Dewar... ... | reverse complement strand
GGTAAGGGCACGCTCTTCACCGGCCGCCCCGACTGCCTGAACCACACCTACAAGAACTTCGCCTTCGACCCCGTGAGCAAGCTCATCGTCGCGCCTCACCAGGCGGGCACCCACGTCTACGACCCCGACGCGCGCGACTGGACCCGCTTCACCCGCGAGCAGCCCTTCGGCTACGAGACGTACACCACCAAGTGCGTCGGCACGCCGCGAGGCGTCGTGGCCTGGACCGGCGGCGGCATGGAGGGCACACGGACACAGCCCTTCTTCGGCCTCTTCGACGCCAAGGCGATCAAGTGGACGCCGCTCCCCGTCAAGGGCGCGATGCCCAAGGTCGTTCACGGCGACGAGAACGGCCTGACGTGGGACTCCAAGCGCAACGTCCTCTACCTTCACTCCTCAGAGGGCTACGGGAAGATGGGTGGAGAGGTCTACCGCTACGACTTCGAGACCGGCGCCGTCGAGCCGCTGAGGCCGAAGAACGCCGCGATGGTGGAGGGGGATGAGCGCTTGAGGCCCCGCGAGACCTGCTACGTGCCGCCCCTTGACATGGTGCTCTTCGGCATAGGGTTTCTCAACGGCAAGCAGGCGGCCTACGACGTGGCGGGCAACCGCTGGGTGAGGCTGGGCATCCCCAAGGCCAGCCTCCAGGCGGAGCGGGGCGCCGATGGCAAGTGGTCGTTCACCAAGCGCAGCTCAAAGGAGACCGAGCGGCACGTCGGTAGCATCACCTTCTCGCCCGTGTGGGATGCCAAGCGGGGCGTCCTCTGGGCGCCATCGTGCTACCGCAGCATGTTCGTCCTCAAGCTGGACCCCAGAACGCTCGATGTCACAGAGGATCCCGACGGGTAGTCCGCCTTCGTGCGGGTCTCGGACGATGGTGCCTCGGAAGGATTAAGAATCGTTAATGGCTCAGAGCCTCTAGGAGGCGTCGCGCGGCGGAGTTTTGGCGGAGGCGGCATTTCCCATAAGTGATGAACTACGCTGTACTTGGGAAACAGTGGGTGTAGGCAGAGATGCCCATATGACCCCCAGGTCTCATGTATCTCTCCGGAGGCCTGGAAGGGGCATTTCTGTGCGTTTTTTCCTGGCGACGTAAATGCAAAAGCAGGGGGCAGTTAGGTGGCTCACCGTTGGCGCCATTCGCTTGTGAGCGATTTCACAAGCCCCAACGGCGTCGGGCCGTCGTGGGCCACCAGCCGCTAGCGGAGAGTGAGCGGCGCGCCCTTCCTCAACAGTATGGGAGTGGGTCCAGCCGACTGCCCCGATTGTAGTGAGGACGCCCGGCTGACGTAATTCGTGCGCTCCCACTTGACGCAAGGCGAGCCGCGGCTATGCTATGCGGCGAGGGACGAAGATGGCCCGATGCCTCGCACTCAGCTTTCTGTGGTTGGGGCTCTGCGGGTGGGCCGCTGGCGGCGCGCCCGTCGTGGGACAGACGCCCGACCCCGCCCTCGGCGGACTCCGGATGATTGTGGCGGGCGATGGCTTCGTCGCGGGCAAGACCAGGTTCCGCCTCTGGTCGCCCGAATGGAAGGCCGAGTTCGCCGAGAAAGACGAGACGAAGCGGCTCCTCGGCTATCTAGGCCAGCCCGAGCCGCCCCTGCCCGACAGGCCCGGCGCCGCGTTCGTGGATTGCCAGGTCATCCGCTGCACGGACAGCCTGGCCGCCGTGGAGTTCCCGCAATACGGCCCCTGGTCGGGGCCGAGGACGGGCAGCTACTTCGCGGTGCTTTACGCCGGCGACGATAAGGATGGCTGGAGCAAGCCGTGGGCGCTGAACCGCACGGAGGCCCACATGCTGGATAGAGACGCCGCGGCCCCTGGCGACTTCGTGCGCATCTTCGGCCGCAAGCTCCAGGCCATGCATGCGCCGCTGCCGCTCATCGCCCTCGTGCCCAGGGGCGGCGGCAGGCCCATCGCCTGCCCGACGCAGGACATATACTACCAGCACCAGCACTATATCGCCAACTACTCGTGCCAGTTTTCCGTCCCCGCCGACACGCCTGAGGGCGGCTACGAGGTCCGCGCGCACAACCACACGGGCGAGGCGTGGGGGTGGAGCGAGCCGCTGCCCCTCGATGTCCGCAAGCCCGGCTCCGAGCCGAAGCTCATCCGCGCCGCGTCCCTCGACCAGAAGGTGCTCGACGAGGCAGGAAAGAGCGCCCCGGCCGTCCTCGTCCTGCCGCCAGGCACCTTTGCCCTTACCGAGACCCTCGTCATTCCGCCCGGCGTCACCCTTCGCGGCAGCGGCATGCACAACACGATCCTGCGGCCGAGCGAGACGCCCCCGTTCCGCACTCGGCAGATTGATGGACTGAGCGAGCTGGCCGCGGGCGCCGCGATGCAGGTGACGAGCGTCATGGTCTGGGGCCGGACGGATTTCGCGCTTGAGGACCTCATGCTATGGGGCGGCGAGCAAGGGCGTGGAGTGCTCCTGGCGGTCGTGGACGGGCGCGGGCGGGTCACTCAGCATGCGAGGCTGCGCCGCTGCTGGGTTCGTGGAGCAGAGGCCGGACAGGGCGTCCTGATCGGTCGCGCGCGGCGGCTCGCTGTGGACCACTGCAAGCTTACGAATGTCGGCATATGGGCGCTTGAGCTCCGAGACGCCTATGTCGGGTTCAACGAGTTCGAAAACCTACACCAAGTGGGCGGGACCACCCTGGGCTGGGGGCGAGGGTCCACCAACGTGGTGGTGGAGCACAACGCGTTTCTGGGGCGCGGGGGCATAGTTGGCCCCGGCGGGGCAAGGAACCTGTTGGTGGCGGGCAACAGCGTGCGGGCGGTGGAGGGCGACGCGTCTGCGGTGCAGGGCGCCGAGGTGCGGTGGAGCGGCCCGGCGAAATGCCATGATGCCAGCAGTCTGCTGACGCCCGGGACGCGATGGGGCACCGCGTCCGACGGCCAGGAGGGCGACCTGACGGGCCACGTCGTTGTCGTGGTAGCTGGGAGAGGCGTCGGGCAGTGGCGGGAAATCGCCGATGCGAGGGGCGAGACAGTCCGCCTCGCCCGCCCCTTCGCCGTTGTCCCTGACCACTCGAGCCGGCTCCGGGTCGCCCGCGGCAGCGTTGCCAATACGTTCGTCTGCAACATGGCCTACGGGTGCTCAGGCGGCGCTGGAGGCTTCCTCGATGCAGGGGCGATCAACGGCATCGTGGAGGGCAGCCAGGTCGTGGAGTCGGGGCCGGCCGTGATTCGGAGCGGCCCCAGCAATGCGCCCAACCTCTACAACCAGATCGTTCATTGCCGCTTCTTCTCTGGGCAGGGCATTCGGCTTGCGGCAGAGGAGGGAGACCATTGTGCGGGCAACCAGCTCGGCACCGTGGTGGCGCGCAACGAGATCCTGAGGCTGAGGAAAGGATGCCCAGCGGCCATTGCCGTCTGCGGCCCCAGCCGCTTCGCCGCCATCGAGGGGAACCGCATTTCCGACTGCTCGGCGGCCGTGAGCATCTCCACCAGGTCGGTCGGCACCCTCGTTCGCCGAAACCGCATGATGGGGATCGCCCGAGGTCCAGTCCTCGACCAGGGGATCGAGTCCATCGTGACGGGCTTCACGGACAAGGCGGGCTTCCACGACTTCTGGCCCCAAGGGCTCAACGTGCTCGAGGTGTTCAGGGGCGCGCTGCCGAAGCCCGAAGAGAAGAGGTGACTCACGCAGAGGAGCAGAGCCAGCAGAGAAGAGGCGGAACTCCAATCTGGAATCTGGAATCTGGGATATGGAACCCAAGAGAGTGATCCTCGCAACCTGGCTCGTTGGCCTGGCGGCAATGGCCGCGCCGCCGGAGATCGGCCAGGTGATTGACCCGACACGGGGCGGGGAGACGATCCTGCTGTCTGGCGATGGCTTCGACGAGAATACGGTCTTCCGCATGTGGGTGCCCGAGGCGGCCTGTGACAAGGGACGCGAGAGGCGGCTCTACGCCGCCTGGGGCGAGCCGCCCCAGCCGCCCCGCAAGCCGCCGTGGCGCGCCTTTGCCCTCAAGACGCTTCTCGTGCGCCCCCAATACGCCGCGCTGGCGATGCCGGAGAAGCTGCGGGGCTACCGGGAGACTTTCCGCGGCCCCTACTTCGCCGTGCTCTGGGCGGGGAACCGCGAGGGGTGGGGCACGCCTTATGTCCTCAACCGCGCTCGCCTGTTCTTCGCACTTCCGCGCGAGGCGGGGCCGGGCGGGACCGTGCGCGTCTTCGGGCGCAACCTCACGTGGCGCGAGCGCGGCGCCAGCGCCGGGGCTGCACAGCTCCTGGCCATGCGGAGGAAGGACAGCCGCGAGCCTATCCCGCTGGCCCCGTGCAAGAGCGAGCACGACTACGAGCAGTGGTTCGTCGTGCCCAAGGACCTCCCCGAAGGCGAGTACGAGGTCCGCGCCCACTCAGGGTCGGGCGGCGAGTACGGGTGGAGCAATCCCATCGTCCTCACCGTCCGCAGGCGCGAGCCCTGGCCCAAGGACGTCTTCAAGGCGGCGGAGTTCGGCATCGAGTCGAATGCGGGCGATCAGACTGACGCACTCGGCAAGGTGCTGGAGGCGGCTAAGGAGAATGCGGGCGGCGTCGTGGAACTGCCCGCGGGCATCTTCGTCGTCAGGGGCACGCTTCTGGTGCCGCCCAAGACCGTTTTGCGCGGCGCGGGGATGAACCACACCGTCCTGCGCAGCGCGATGGACCCAAAGGTGCGGGGCGCGATGATCGAGCTCGCCGGCCCGTGCCGAATGGAGGGGCTCGCGGTGGAACTCCTCGGCCAGGTGCCGCGCGGGGCAGGCGTCCAGCTCAAAGGGCCGGGAATCGTCATTCGGGGCTGCCGCTTCGTCACCGAACACTTCCTCACCTGGGGTCATGGGCCGCTGCCGAACACGATCCTCGGCGACCTCATTGACGGCGAGATCAGCTCGTGCACCTTCGAGGGCATCTCCCACTGCTTCCTGCCGAGGACGCTTCGGAGCCGGATTGCGGACAACTACGCGGGCGCGTGGCACTTCCTCACCGGCGGCGGGGGCGGGCCGGGCCTCGGCTGGGGCACGAAGCACTGCGTCTTCGAGGGCAACGTCATCCGCGCGCCGCGCGGCGCAACGCCCGGCGCGCACATCCACGGGCGCATCCACAACTTCTATATCAGGAACGTCGTACAGGACACCCTGACCTGCGACGGCGAAGCCTATCTCCTCGAAGAGTGCGGCATGCGCTGGTATGCCAGGCCCGGCGAGGCGCGATTCACACGCGATGGCGTCACCATTTCCGGCGCGGGCTTCAAGACCCCGAGCGAGAAGGACCAGGGGCTTGTGGACCACCTGGCCGTCATCACCGAGGGCCGAGGCGTCGGCCAATACCGCCTCATCAAATCCAACACCTCCGACACGGTCAAGCTGGCGGAGCCGTGGCGCATCCTCCCCGACGCAACGAGCGCCTGCATCATCATGGCCGGCTCGTTCGAGGAGGTTCTGCTTGGGAACCGGGCGGTGAACTGCAACGGCTGCGCGCCGGGCTTCTTCTACGCCGGCGCCGTCGGGTGCGTCGTGGGCGACCAGTTCGCCTCCAACACCGGCAGCCCGTATCTGTGGAGCACCTTCCGCAACGCCGCCAAGCCGAGCGACCGCGTCCCAGGCAGGCACAAGAACCCCAGTGAGTGGGACTACTATCTCAAGCCCGACTACTTCAACCAGTTCATCCGCTGCCGTTGGGCGGACACGGCGGGGCTTTACCTGACGGCGCAACCCTACGGCGCCGATTCGCAGAAGGACATCGCGGGGGTCAAGCAACTGGGTACAAGGGTCTCGCGTTGCATCATCGCGGGCAGCAACGCTCGGGTGCAGAACGACGACCCGCGCCTGGCCGCCACCGCGGCCATCTTTGTTGACGGCCCCGTGAGCCTGCCGTGCATCGAGAGCGGCCACCTGGAGGGCTTCGACTTCGGCGTGCGCATCGGCCCGGCCGCCCGCGACGTGCTCCTGCGAGGGAACATCTGGGAGCGGCTTGGCGCCCCCCTCGACGATCCGGCGGCGCGCGCCATAGCGCCCGCGGGCTCCCTTGAGCGGTAGACTCGCGAAGGTATTGAGACCTTCGGGAGGGAGCGGGCCTTCTTCACGCGATTGCCGCGGCTGCCCGGTCGGTGATGAGGAGCGGGTAGTCGAGCAGCGTGAGATTTGCGAACGTGAGCGTTGACTCGGTCTTCTCGGTCGGGGTAAGGCGATAGACCTTGCCGTCGAGGGGGTCAATGAGCACTGGCTCGGCGATGGCTGCCTCCCGCGACAGGGCCACGCTGACGTCTATTGTGCGGGGGGCGAACGGTTCCTGGAGACTGGCCGGGAGCCAGTAGGCGTGTAGCGCCTTGCCGCCGCGGGTGAATGCCGCTTCGTTGGGGCGGACCTTTCGTTGGCCGACGAGTTGGAGGCTGAGGTTAGGGGCGAGCCTGGTTTCGGCGTCGAATAGCGCGCAGAGGCATTGGTAGGCGTGGTAGGCGGGCTTGGGCGTGTAGTCGGTGCCGCGGAGGAGGCCCTTGAAATTGGTCTGGCCGCGATAGCCCACGAGGTCCACGGTGTGGAAGTAACTGGTCAGCTCGACGCCGAGGCGCAGGTCGGAGAGGATGCGGCGTAGGAGCCATTTGGCCTGACGCGTCTCGTCCCATTCCAGATTGGTCAACGCCCCGGCGCTGCCCTTGCCGCCGCGGGACGGGCAACCGTTCTCGCCCTGCCAGAGGGCGATGCCCTTCTTGTGGGCATCGAGGAGTTTGCGGAGTGCGGCGATTTCGCCATCGTAGCCTGCCTCTGGCGCCGGGCGGTAAGGGTGGTAGGAGAGCTTGTCAATGTGCTCGGCGAGGCCGGCCTCCAGGCAGCCCTTGATGTAGGGCATGGGGATGCCGGCGAAGGCGCCCCCGATAATGACGGCATCGGGGCTGGCCTTGCGGATTTCAGGCACGGTGAGCTTCACGAGTGCCGCGTAGTCGGCCGGGCTGGGCTTGGCGGGCTTCCAGAACTGCGTGATGTTCGGCTCGTTCCAGATTTCCCAGTGCTTCACCCGGTCACGGAAGTGCTCGGCCAGTGCGCGGACGAAGCGGAGCCAGGCAGTGCGGGAGGCATCGTCGAAGACCGGCGCCCAGCCGACCGCCGCATCGTCGGCCTGCGGGGTGTAGAGCTTGTTCCCGTAGCCGAGGTTGAACCAGGGCTGGATGCCGATCTTGCGAAGCGAATCCACCACCTCGTCGAGCCAGGCGAAGGTGAACTTGCCCGGCTCCGTCTCGCAGCGGCACCAACCGGTCTGGCACCGCGCCCATTTCACGCCGAGCTTTGCGAGATAGGGATAGGTGCGTGCGGGGTCGAAGTGCTTGCGGTCGAGGGTCTCGAAGCCGACCGAGAGCGGCGAGGCGGCGATGGCCGCCGACTCGCGGGGCGCGACCCTGCCGATGGCCTGTAGCGCGATGGGCGCGGCGGGCGGCTCCGCGCCCCAGAGTGCGCCCTGCCTGGCAGCGGCCGCGGCGACCGCCCCGCACTTGAGGAACGCCCGGCGGCTCATCGGGGTCAAGGTGGGTCTCCTTGAGTGGGTTCTTGCAGCGTCAATCGAGCCCCGATTATAGCGCCGGCGACCTGGGCAGGAAAGCGCCTTGCGCTCGAAGGAGCCCGGGCCACGCGCTGGGCGAGGGCCTTGCCGAGGGCGAAAGCGCCCTCCGCGAAGGAGCCCGAGCGGGCCTTTGACGCGTGGGCCTCCACGAGGTTCGAGGGGCCGCCCTTCCCTGACGGCAGGGCAGGTGAGAGGAACGCCCTCTGCGTCGAGCGCGTGGTCCTGGGCAAGGCGGAGGCGAACGAGGGCTGGTGAGCGGCCCTCGAGCGCGATGAGCCCTGGGCTTGCTACCAGTTGCCAGCCGCTGGCGGGCCGCCGGCGAGGTACTCCTGGAGCCTGCGGCGGGTCCCAGGCGAGAGATCGTCGGGCAGGTGGTCAAGGTCGAAGGACCTGACGGCCTCGATCTCGCGAGTGCGGGTGGGCGTGAGCGTGAACTCTTCGCAGGCGAAGACGACGACGTGATCGCTCTTGTGCTCGATGAAGTTGCTGTAGACCCCAAAGAGGCGCAGGGGGCCGAGCATGGCGCCGACTTCCTCGAGCGCTTCGCGCCGTGCGGCTTCCTCCAAGGTCTCGCCCTTCTTCACGCCTCCGCCGGGAAGATACCAGTGGCGGCCGTAGCTGTGCTTGATCAGGAGCACAGCGTGCCCCTTGACCAGGATGAGGCGCACCCCCACGGTGAGCGGCCTACTGAGGCGCCATCGCAACCTGTTGAGTCTCGCAACCAACTTGGCAATGAGGCCCACGCGTGCCTCCTGGGGTCGTCAATAGACCTGTAGCTGGTTGCCGGTTGTGCCCGTGAGCAGGTCAATGACCAGCCACAGGCCGGCTGTGACAATCTGGCCGAGGATGACGCCGTAGAAGAGCCAACGGCTGCGGCGGTATGCCTCGATGCCGCCCGTCTTCATCACGATGGTCTTCACCAGCCAGGCGACGAGGAAGGGGAACCACAGGTGGCGCATGATCCAGACTGGGCTGACCATGTAGCCGAGGGGATGGAGCGGCCACCAGGGAAAGCGGTAGGTTGCGAAGGTGAGCGCCGCCATGATGCCCGCGCCCAGACCCGTCCAGCCCCAGCCCGCGGCGTTCGCGCCGCTGGGGTTCGCCAGCTTCAGCGCGGCGACCCGGCCAGGATATTGCGGGAAAGCGTTGAAGTACTGCTGGTCCATGTCCGCCGCGCCGTTCGCATACCCGAGGGCAATGGTCACGGCGGCGGAGACGACATACGCGCATAGCATGGCGAGCAGCGCCCCGACAACGATGCGGCCTCGGCCCGCGGGCAGATCGCTTGCGATGCGAGCGGCATGGGCGCACGGTGGCATCATGATCATCAGCATGTCGCCCGCCCACACCATCGTGAAGGCCAGCGCCACCACGCCCGTGGCGCCCAGCGCATCCGTGCCGAAGCCCGACAGCACGAAGCCCAGCGGCACCATCGCCGGCACCACCACCGCCAGGCCCCCATCCACCATCGCCCGCGTGAGCGAGACGAAGATCACGAAAGCCGCGAGCACGACGACGGGAGCGAGCCACAGCGGGATGCCCGTCCGCGCCAGCCACGCGGTCATGAAGAACCCGCCGGCCAGCACGCCCAGGACGGCTCGCCGGTGGCTCATCAGCTCGCCCGTGGCCGCCGCCGGTTCCCCACGCCAGGCCGAGCGGGCCACGTCCGCCAGATGAGCCCTGGCCACCCATAGCCCGCACGCCACAAAGACGATCATCGCCCCCATGCTCTGGTGAGCGAAGATCGGACCCACCGCGTCCCGAAGCGTCCAGTAGCCCAACCACTCCCCGCTCGTGAGCCCCACGAGGACGAACCAGCCCTGGGTGAATGCGAAGAGAAGGTAAAAGACCCACAGGCTCAGGCTCAGGCGCACGTCCACCAGGTAGGCGAAGCCGAGCATCATCGGGTTCAGCCGCACGGGAATCTTCACCGCCCCGCGTAGCGTCTCGAGCACCCACATCTTCTGAAACGGGGCCGGAAAGGCCGGGAAGTAGTTGCCCAGCGCCTCTAACGACAGGAGCACCAGGGGGATGGCGAAGCCGGCCCACATCAGGCGATTGCGGAAAAACGGCGGCACCACCCGACCCTCGGCTCCCTCGACCATTGCCAGCGGCATCTGGATGACGGGGAACGCCAAGCGCTCGCGTTCAACCCATTGCCGCCGCAGGACCGACACGAGGCAGAGGGTGACGACCCAGAGCGCGACAAAGAACAGCCCCCACCAGAACAGGGGCGCAAGCCAGACCGACCAGTCGGCCGCCACGCCGCGCGGCAGCCCCTCGTAGAAGTGCCGCAGCTCGGCCCCGCCCGCCACGATCTGCCAGCTCGGAATGTGCGGGAGCACGAGTTGAGCCCACTGGTTCTCGGGCGATGCGTAGTAGTGCGGCCCCGTGATCATCGAGAGAAGCATGCCCGTGACCCCTCGCGTCGGCACCGCCGTGGCCACCATCGCCATGGCGAAGACCACGAGCAACTCGCCTCGGCTCAACGCCCACGACCGCCTCGCCAGCCGCAGCAGCGGATTGACGATGGCGACGCAAACGAACAGCAGCAGGATGGCGACCGGGGTGCAACTGGAGAGCGCGAGCTGCGTGCCCTTGACGAGGAACTCGTTGTAGGGCACGGCGAAGCCGATGAAGGCCGTGAGCGCCAGCCCGATGGCGATGGCACGGAGGCGTGGCGGCTGCTCGGTTGTGCTTGGCCGGTTCATGGGGCACCCAGCGACGCGTGGAACACGGCTCGCACATTATACTGTTGCGTCGGGTGCGGCGGAAGCGCACCCGAGCTTGATCAGCGAGGCAAGCGCTGGTATATGATAGCGACCCGCATGATGACAACCAGGGAGGAAGGAGCCGAGCCATGATGCTTCGCCTCAGCGTGTTTGTTGTCTCCCTGATGCTCGCCGCTTTGGCGGCAGCGGCGGAGGCGCCCAAGGAGAAGCCGAAGGAAGAGCCGAAGGAGGCCCCGAAGCCGAGCACCCATACGGTGCAGCCTGAGACCTTCAGGATCGAGGCACAGCTCAAGGGCGTCTTCGAATCGCCCCACATGACCGAGGTGGTGTTTCGGCCCGATGCCTGGGGCGAGCTGACCGTCAAGGAGGCCGCCGCCCCAGGCACCCGCGTGAAGAAGGGCGACCCGCTCCTTGCGCTCGACACCCAGAAGATTGACGACGCGATCAAGGACGCCGAGGCGGCTCTCGCCGGCATGGAGCCTGCCCTCAAGGTGGCCATTGAGGAACTCGCGGCGCTCGAGAAGACCCTCGACATGGACCTCGCCGCCGCCGAGCGCGCCAAGCGATACGCCGACGAAGACCTCAAGCGCTACACCGAAGTTGACCGCCCCTCCGCCGTCAAGCAGGCCAACTTCGCCGTGAAAAACGCCACGAACTACCTCGCCTACGAGACCGAGGAACTCCGCCAGCTCGAAAAAATGTACAAAGCCGACGACCTCACGGAGGAGACCGAGGAGATCATCCTCAAGCGCCAGCGCGACACCGTGGAGCGCGCCGCCTTCGGCCTCGAACTCGCCAAGCAGAAGGCCGACCAGACGCTCAACGTGGACCTGCCCCGCCAGGACATCTCGACGAAGGAGAACGCGACCCGCCAAGCCATCGCCCTGCCCAAGGCCAAGGCCGCCATCCCCGCCGCGCTCGCCAAGAAGCGCCTCGAAGTCGAAAAGCTCAAGACCGATCAGGCCAGGGCCGCCGACCGGCTGGCCAAGATGAAGAAAGACCGCGACGCGATGATCGTGAAGGCCCCCTGCGACGGCATCGTCTACATCGGGCCTTGCGTCCGCGGGAGCTGGCCGCGCCTCGGCCAAACCCTCGAGCGCGGCGCACAAGTGAAGCCCCACGACGCCGTCATTACAATCGTCCAGCCCAGCGACCTCTTCGTCCGCGCCGCCATCCCCGAGGAGCAGATGGAGCGCATCCAGCTCGGCATCGAGGGGCTGGTCACGCCGACAGGTTACCCCAGCACCACGCTCAAGGCCAGGCTCGATGCAGTCTCCGAGACGCCTGTGACCCCCGGCAGCTTCGACGCCCGCCTGTCGCTCACCCTCCCCAAGAGCGCGCCGCGGCTCATGCCCGGCATGAATTGCTCGGTGAAACTCGTCTCCTACCTCAAAAAGGACGCCCTCACCGTGCCCGCCGCAGCCGTGTTCAGCGACGAGGCCGATGAGGCGGTGGCCTTCGTCTACGTCCGCAAGGCCGACGGCAGCTCCGAGAAGCGCCCAGTTACCGTGGGCAGGCGGGCCGACGGGAAGGCCGAAATCCTCAAAGGCATCGCCCCCGGCGAGACCGTCCTCCTGGAGAAGCCGGAACCGAAGTAGGAATCGCGGAATGCGGAATGCGGAGTGCGGACTGGGCAGAGCGGCTGCGTGGCTCTCCCTCGCCCTGGCCCTGGGCGGGTGCGCGCGCCCGCGCCTGGCCGAGACCGGTCCCAGGCCTAGGCCCGTGGAGCCCCCAGCGCCCGCAGCCGTCGAGAGGTCCCTCCAGCGCGGCGTCGCCTTCCTCGTCGCGCGCCAGAACAAGGATGGCTCCTGGGGCTCGCCCCGCAGCACCAAAGGGCTGAACATCTATGCCCCAGTGCCCGGCTCCCACGACGCCTTCCGGGCCGCCGTCACCGCCCTGTGCCTGATGGCGCTCATCGAGGTCGGCGACGCCTCGCCAGCGGTCCAGCAGGCCATCGCCCGCGGCGAAGCCTGGCTCGTCGAAAAGCTCCCAAGGGTCCGCCGAGCTGAGCCCGAAGCCCTCTACAACGTCTGGACCCACGCCTACGGCATCCGGGCACTCGTCCGCCTCGCGCGCCTGCGGCCCGACGATGCCCACCGCCGCCAGCGCCTCCTTGCTCTCATCCGCGACCAGGTTGGCTTCCTCGAACGCTACGAGTCGGTGGACGGCGGCTGGGGCTACTACGACTTCGGCGCACACACCCAGAAGCCCAACAGCCACCCCACCAGCTTCACCACCGCCACCGCCCTCGTCGCACTCCACGAGGCCAAGGCCCTCGGCGTCCACGTCCCCGACCGCCTCGTCGAACGCGCCGTTGCCACCCTCCAGCGCCAGCGGAACCCCGACTTCACCTACCTCTACAGCGAGCGGCTGCGCTGGTGGCCGCGGGCCGACATCAATCGCCCGGGCGGGAGCCTCGGCCGCTCCCAGGCCGCCAACCTCGCCCTCCGACTCTGGGGCGACGACGCCGTGACCGACACCGTGCTACAGACCTGGCTCGACCGCCTCTTCGCCCGCAACGACTGGCTCGGCATGGGCCGCAAGCGACCCGTCCCCCACGAGTCCTGGTTCCAGGTTGCTGCCTACTTCTTCTACTACGGCCACTACTACGCCGCCCTCTGCATCGAGCAGCTCAAGCCCCCCGACCGCCCCCACTTCCAACACCAGCTCGCCGTCCTCCTCCTGCGCCTCCAGGAAAAGGACGGCTCCTGGTGGGACTTTCCCTTCTACGACTACCACCAGCCCTACGGCACCGCCTACGCCCTCATGTCCCTCCTCCGCTGCCAGGGCCACAGATAACAGAGGGCCAATCTGCGCGCCTGTGGATTTGGCCCTCTGTAGCACCAGGGGCCAAACCTCATAAGCGCTTATGTGCCAGCCAGTTATGCCCGCCCCAGAGGGTCCGCGCCTCCCCCTACAGAGGGCCAGCTAGCCCAGGAACCATCCCGCGCACGTGCTCGACCCCTTGTCCGCCAAGGGTCACATCCTCAAACTCCCCGCCACTCGGCTCGAGAGCCTGTCGCCTTGCTTGTCGAGTTGTCCTGGCGAGGGTTCGGGAGGTGGGTAGCATACTTGCAGTGACAGCCGGTGAGCCTTCGCCAAAGGTCGAGGACACCCGACCGCTCCTTGCGGTCTGCCGCCGTCCCCCGCAAGCCGATTCCCCGCCGTGCCTTCTCAAGTCGCCCTCCCGCCATGTCGAGCTCTTTGCCAGGGTAAGATCGCAAGTGGCAGGACGATACCACGACGGGTGAGATTCAAAGTGGCTTCATTCGCCAGCTTGCGTCGCCGGGGCGTTGTGGGTATCATTGGGGCGGTGTCGGACCGCGGCAATCCCCCCTCCAGGGCGCTATGTGGGGCATTGATCTTGGCTCAGGGTGTCCATACCTCGATTATCCGAATCCCCGCGCGGGCCGAGGGCGCGTATGAGGTGCGGATCGGCCGGGGCCTCCTGGGCGGTATCTTGAGCGAACTGAGGCGCGATTGGCCAGGGAACAGGGTGTTCGTGGTCACAGACGCCAACGTCGCAGGGGCGGGACACCTGGCGGCACTGTTGGGGACTGCCGATTGCCGATTGCCGATTGCCGATTTCAATCCGCAATTCGCAGCCCGCAGTCCGCAATTGGGCGTCTTCGTGATTGAGCCGCCGGGGGAGGGGGCGAAGACGCTGCTGACAGTGGGGACCATCGTGGGCCAGATGGAGCGCGAGCGCTACGGGCGCGATACGCTGGTGGTGGCGCTCGGCGGGGGGGTGGTGGGCGACGTCGCGGGGTTCGCCGCGGCCATCTTCAAGCGGGGGGTTCCGTGCGTCCAGGTGCCCACGACCACCCTGGCGCTTGCCGATTCCGCCATCGGCGGCAAGGTAGGGGTGGACGGCGAGCTGTCGAAGAACGCGTACGGCGTCTTCGCCCATCCCGCGCGGGTGTACATGGATTGCGACACGGCGCGGACGCTCGACGAGCGCCATTACCGAGCCGGGCTGGTGGAGTCGGTGAAGCACGCGATGATCGCAGACGCGGGCTACTTCGACCAGTTGGAGAGGGGCCTCGACCTGCTGCTTCGGCGCGACGCCGACGCCCTGATTGACATAACGAGGCGTAACGTGGCGGTCAAGGGGGGCGTGGTGTTCCGCGACCCAGAGGAGGCGAACGAGCGTCGGGTGCTGAACTTCGGCCACACTATCGGCCACGCGGTGGAGGCGGCGAGCGGCTACGCGCTGCACCACGGGGAGGCGGTGGCCATCGGGATGATTGGCGCGTGCCTCATCGCCGAGAAGCTGGGCGTGGCGGACCGCGGGGTGCTGCCGCGCGCTCGCGCGCTTCTCGGCCGCCTGGGGATGCCGACGAGGCTGCCGCGCGAGGTCGGCGACGAGCAGTTGCTCGACCTGATGACGCGCGACAAGAAGGCCCGCGGCGGCAGCCCGCGCTTCGTCCTCCTTGAGGCCATCGGCCGCGTCCACTGCCCCCAAGGCCAGTACGCTGCGGAGGTCCCGGCGGAGGCGGTGTGCGCGGCGCTCAAGGACCTCAGATAGGGCGTGCGTGCCTGCACGCGGGATGAGCTTGTGGAAACCGAGGAGACAGTAATGTTTCGACCGCAGATCAAAGTGCTCGATTGCACGGTGCGCGACGGCGGGCTGATGAACGAATGGCAGTTCGACGACGGCTTCGTGCGCGACGTCTACACCGCCTGCGTGGAGGCGGGGGTGGACTACATGGAGATGGGCTACCGCACGTCCGAGAAGTACTTTTCGCGTAAGGACAACGGCCCGTGGAAGTTCTGCTGGGAGGACGACGTGCGGCGCATCGTGGGCGACAACGACACACCCCTCAAGCTCTCGATGATGGTGGACATCGGGCGGGTGGACTATGATGACATCCTGCCCGCCAGCGAGAGCGTGTTCGACATGGTGCGCGTCGCCTGCTATGTCCATCAGATGGACAAGGCGATCGCCACCGCCGAGCACTGCCTGGACAAGGGCTACGAGGTGACGATCAACCTGATGGCCGTCTCGAAGGTGATGGAGCGGGACCTCGACGAGGCCCTCGACGACGTGGCGAAGAGCCGCGTGCCGACGCTCTACATCGTGGACAGCTTTGGGGCAATGTATTGCGAGCAGGTGGAGGCCCTGGCCAAGCGTTACCAGGCGGCGCTGCCGGGGCGCACCATCGGCTTCCACGGCCACAACAACCGCCAGCTCGCCTTCGCCAACACCATCGAGGCGATCATCCACAACTGCAACATGCTCGACGGCTCGCTGCTGGGCGTCGGGCGCGGCGCCGGGAACTGCCCGCTTGAGTGCCTGATGTCCTTCCTAAAGAACCCCAAGTTCCGCGTCCGACCCCTCTTCAAGGTCATCCAGGAGCGGCTCATTCCGCTCAGCAAGCAGATTCACTGGGGCTATCACATCCCCTATCTGATCACAGGCGTGATGAACGAGCACCCCCGCGCGGCGATGAAATGGATGGAGTCGGAGCGCCGGGAGGACATCGTGGCGTTCTACGACGGCATCGTCGCCGGCGAAACCCTGGCGTGAGGAGTGACGCGATGGGGCGAACGCTTGGCGGCGGTTGGGCAGTAGTGGTGGTGGCTTGCCTTGTGGCGGCGGGGTGCGCCAGGCCGTTGGCCAAGGACCTGGCCCCGCCGCGCGTGATGAGGCGAGCCGCCGGCGCACCCGTCGTGCTCGTGAAGGACGGCCAGCCGAAGGCCACCATCGCCGTGATGGTGCCCAAGGAGCGTTACTCTGCCGTCCTCCAGGGCGCCGTGAAGGACCTCCAGCACTTCGTCAAGCTGGCGACCGGGGCAGAACTGCGCATCGAGCAGGGCAAGGTCAGCGGCCCGGCCATCGTCATTGGAGCTCCCGCTCTCGGCGGCGACCGCATGCCCGTCGAGGGCTTCGCCATCAGGACCGAGGTGGACAGCGTGCTCATCGGCGGCCGGGACGGTGAGGTTGCCCCCCACACGTTTTCTTATGGCACAGCCTGGGGCATCTACGACTTCCTGGAACGCTTCGTCGGGGTCCGATGGTACTTCCCCGGCGACCTCGGCTGCTCGGTGCCGAAGAGCAAAGACCTGGTGGTGCCGCCCGTGTGGCTTGAGGACGCGCCCGTCTTCCCCAAGCGGGAGATATGGCCTTCCGGCGGGCCGACCGTGACGCCGTTAACCGGCACCCACCATCGGCGGATGCGATCCAACGATGCGTGGCCGGTCCGCCTCCAGGTCCACAGTCCCACGGGCTGGCCGCCGCTCTACGGCAAGGAGCGCCCCGAGTGCTTCGAGCTGCGGTCCGACGGCACGCGCAACTTCGACATGCTCTGCTACGGCCACCCGCGGACGCTGGAGACCTATCTGGAGACCATTGCAGCCTTCTACGAGAAGGGCGAAAAGGCCGCCTGGGGCGGCAAGCCGCCAATTGGCAACGCCATAACTGTCTCGCCAAACGACATGGCCGTCTCGTGTACCTGCGAGTTCTGCCGCAAGCTCTGGGATAAGGAGGGCGGCCAGTACGGCACCGCGTCGAGGGTCGTTGCCACCTTCGTCGCCAACCTCGCGCGCGAGGTGAAGAAGCGTTGGCCCGACAAGCGAATCATCTATCTGCCCTATCAGAACTACACGAACGTGCCCGCTGGCGTGGAGTTCCCCGACAACGTGGAGGTGCAGCTCTGCGGCATGCCCGGCCTCGCCCAATACAAGGAGCCCGCCATCGCCGCAAGCGAGCAGGCGAACATTGACGGCTGGGTGCGGCTGACCGGCCGCAAGATTCAGAACTGGCACTACTCGTGCTGGCCCGAGGACCAGACCAGGGCCGCCTACCTCTTCCCACACGTTGCCAACGAGCACTACAGGCTGAATCGCCACAAGACGGTTGGCAGCTTCATCAACGGCGAGCGGGACCACTGGGACCGCCAGGGGCTGAGCCTCTACGTCTGGATGAAGAGCCTGTGGAACCCCGACTTCGACGTTGACGCGGTGATCGCGGAGTACTGCCGCCGCATGTTCGGGCCGGCAGCGAAGACGATGCACGCGTTGGTCACGATGCAGATTGACGGCTGGGAGAAAAGCCGCTGGCCGGGCGCCGTGCTCTCGCCAAAGGGCATCTACGAGGTCAGCTATCCGCGCGCCAGAGTGCTCAAGATGGAGGCGCTCCTCAAGCGCGCGAGAGAGCAGGCCGCGGGCGACGAGTTGGTGCTCAAGCGGCTCGACTACATCGGCAAGCCGCTGGCCGACTTCTTCGCCGAGTCGCGCGACTACTCCGAGAGCGGCAACCGCACGCCACTCCTCGTCGCCAAGGCCGCCGCCGAGCCGCTCATTGACGGCAGGCTAGACGACCCGGCCTGGGCGACGGCCAAAGAGGTCGCCTTCATCCGCGCACTCGACAAGGCCAATCCCCAATGCCAATTCCCCACCACGCTCAAGGCCGTGTGGACGCCGACCGGCGTCACCTTTGGCTTCCGCATGGCCGAGCCGACCCCCGACAAGCTCCGCCGCGACATCAAAGGCCCCGACGACTCGCTCGCCTGGTGGAACGACAACGTCGAGCTCTTCCTCGACGTGGCCGGGCAGCGGACGGGCTATTATCAGCTAATCATCAATCCCAATGCAGCGGTCTTCGATGCCAAGGGGCACAATGTTGAATGGAAGTGCGATGGGCTCAAGGCGGCGGTGCATGTGGGCGGGGACTTCTGGAGCCTGGAGGTCTTCGTGCCCTGCGCGGCGTTCCCCGAGGCCCTGAGGCCCGCCGCCGGAGTGCAGTGGTATGGCAACTTTACCCGGCACCGCGTGTGCGACGGCAAGCCGCGCGAGTACCAGCGCCTCAACACCACCTTCGCCGGCCCCAGCAACAACATGATGGCCTTCGGCCCCATTCGCTTCATGGAGTAGCCGCGTTGTCCTTCGCTCGCGCCGAGGTGCGGCACCACAATGGCGTGCCTACCATCTTCGTGGACGGCCAGCCGCTGCATCGGGTGGCCATGACGGGCTGCGCTCTCGACGAGCCGGCTGCCGCGCGCGCCTTGATCGAGGACGGCGCCGACGCCCTCTTGCTCCCAATCGAGGCAGGCACCCACTGCTGGATGGGGGAGGGGAGCTACGATTGGAGCCATGCCGAGAAGAGGCTCGCGTTCCTCGAGCAGCACGGCGGCGGCACCCGCTGGCTCATCCGCCTTCGCCTTGACCTCCTCGCCCCCTGGTTCGCACAAGCCTACCCATTCGAGGTCCACAGCCTACCCTGTACGAGCTCCGATTCCCAATCCTGGATTCCCGATCTCAATCAGCAATCCGCAATCAGCAATCCGCAATCTGTCGCCGTTGCCAACATCGCCTCTCCAATCTGGAACGAGAAGGTCTGCGGCCTGGTCCGCGACTTCGTGTCGTGGCTTCGCGCGACCCGCTGGGCGCCGCGGACCATCGGTTTCATGCTCAATGCCGGCTCGAACGATGAATGGCTGATCCTCGATAGCGACGAGACGACGCGGGGCCGCTATCACCCGGTCTACACCCGCGAGTTCCGCAACTGGCTCCGGCGCACCTATCGCGAAGAGGCTACGCTCCGCGCCGCCTGGAACGACCCAAGCGCAAGTTTCGAGACGGCGACGTGCCCGACAGGCCACATGCGTAACGGCAGCCACGCCAGAGGGCCGTTCAGCCTCCGCGACCCAGCCGCCGAACGTCCAGCGATTGACTACTACCGCTTCCTGAGCACCACGCTCGCCGACCATTTCGCAGCCGTCTGCCGCGCGGCCAAGGAAGCCGCCGGCGGCCCCATCCTCTGCGGGGGATTTGGCGACCCGCTCTGGCGAGAGAGCGGCGTCTACAGCTACGCCCAGGAGCGCGGCCACTGCCTCACCCAGCGGCTCAAGGAGTGTCCGTGGGTGGACTTCTTGTCGCTTTCCGACCTTGGGCGGCGCGCGGCAAGCGAGGTGGCCTTAGTGTGCTCCGAGGAAACGCCGCTGTTCCAGGCCGCGATGAGCGAGGAACTCCTCGGCTGCGAACTGGCCTGCCACCGCCCGCTGCTGCTCGGCGCGGCGCAGGAGCAGTGGCGCCTGACCGGCGTGGCGTTCGATACCTACGAGCTTCACGACCTCGCTCGCTCCGATTTCCCAGGCGGCCAGTACCGCCTCTTCATCTTCGTCAACTGCGCCCGTGTCTCCGAGCGCGCCGCCGAGGGGGTCCGCCGCTGGCGGAACGATGACCGCGTCTTCTGCTGGACCTATGCCCCAGCCGTCCTTGATGAGAGGCGGCTCGACCCCGCGATTGGCTCAGAGCTGATTGGCATGCGCCTCGGTTGGAAGCGCGAGCGGCGGCAGATTCGCGTCCTTGTTGACGACAGCGGCTATGTCCTCACCCGGGGGGGTGAGCAACTGAGCTTCGGCACCGAAGGCTCAGTCGGCCCCGTCTTTTTCGCCGACGACCCGGAGGCTTGCGTTTTTGGGCGCCTGCGCGACGGTGGCGAGGCGGCCTTTGCCCTTCGCCATCACGACGGCTGGAAGAGCGTTTACCTGGCGATGCTCAACTTCGGCCCACAATTGCTCCGCAACCTCGCCCGATTCGCCGGCGCGCGCGTCGAGCCGGCCTCCGATGCTACTCACTCTCCCCCTTGCGGCACAGCACCATTGCAGCGTCATCGGAGCTGATGAGGGCTTCGCCAGCAGCCGGCGACCGGGGAAGGCAGCCCCGTGCTCGCTTTGCGCTCCTGCCAGCGCTATCTTTCTATCAGCAGAACGGGGCGGATGATGCCGCCGAGGAAAAGCTCGGTGATCTTGCTGTGGTCCACTCGGACGGCGACGACGTTCTCGCCTGGGCGGACGGCGTTGGAGATGTCAATCTCAAACGGGGCACGCTTCCTGCCGACCTCGGTCTCCTTGCCGTTGACGTAGACGATGGGGTTGCCGTCAACTTCGGTGAAGAAGAGCGACAGCTTGCCGTGCTGTGCGGGCACCTGGAAGCGGGTGCGATACCACATCACGGTCTTGAGGTCAGGCAGGCCCTGGGCGTCGAGGGTGTTGGAATAGGTGGCGACGAGCTTCCATTGGGAGTCGTCGAAGTCCGGTCGCTGGTAGCCCTTATTGGCGCCTTGCTCCTCTTGGTCGTAGGCGAGGCGCCACCGGTCGGGGAGGACAGCGAGCATTTTGGCTGGCGGTGCGGTGGCGGCGGCGCCGGCCTCGACGTGGGTGCCGACGAAGCGCTTGAGGTAATTGAGCGTGTAGTGGTTGCCGTAGCCTTTCTTGTATTCGGCCTCGTTTCGGGCGTAGAGGGCGTCGTAGAGGCTCTTGGCCTGAGCGAAGTCGCCCTTATTCATGGCGTCGCGGATGGCGATGAACTCGGCGGCGTTGCGCCAGCCCTCGGTGTGGAGGGCCACGCGGGCGGCATAGGCGGGGCCTGGTCCGAGCGAAGTCGAGGGCTCGCCCTTTGCGGCCTCGGCGGCCTGGTCGAGGAGGGCCTTTGTCTTAGCAAGGAACTCAGGCGTATAGACGAGGTGGACGGCGAAGAAGGAGCCGGAGTGGCACTTCATCTTGTCGAAGGCGTCGTCAATGGCCATCCAGTACTGCTTCATGACCGGGCCGGCCTTGGGGCCGTAGAAACGGGCAAAGTAGTCGTCCATTATCGCCGCGGCATCGGCGTCGGGGCTGTAGGCCAGGCGTATGCTCAGGTACATGTGGGGGCCGTAGATCTCCCAGTTCTCCAGGGACTCGAGGTTGATGCCCACGCAGCCCTTTTGCTTGAGGAAGGGGATGTCGTGTTTCCAGACCGAGTACATGAAGAAGGGGACGACGCACTCGGCGAGGTTGAAGTTGTAGGTGCGGTAGCCGATCTTGGATGCGACAGCGGCCCAGCCGTCGAGGAGTGTGGCGAGCTGGGTGCGGCTTGGGCAGTCGGGGTGACCAATGCGGTGGTATCGGCAGTAGCGAATGGGGGCGATCCAGGCGCATAGGTTGGGCGAGAGCTTCTCCTTCCGCGTCGGCGGCTGAGTGTAGTCGGCGTAGGCGTAGAAGCTCAGGATAGATTCGGGGTGCTTGGGGGCGACTTGCCGGGCGAGGAAGTCGAAGAAATCGCAGTAGCGGTTGGTCATGTTGACCCTGCCGGACGACGGCTCGAGGGAGGCGGGATCATCCTGGGCGTTGCAGGCGGGGCATTCGCAGTAGGTCGTGCCGTCGGGGGGCGAGACGGAGGGATTGGTGTTCCCGCCCTCGATGGCCTTGAGGAGGTTGGCTGCGAAGAGCTTGCGAAGCTCGGGGTTAGAGGTGCACAGCCACTCGCTCTCGACCCGTTTGTCGCCGCGGAGGGGGAAGTAGTCAGGGTGCTCGGCGAAGAGGTTCTTGCGGACGTAGCCGCCCCAGGAGTGGCCCATGCCCATGTTGAGGCCGCCTGCGCCGTTCCAGACCTTCCAGAGGGAGTTGCCGCTCCACTGCGAGCCCCAGATTGAGCGATAGAGGAAGCCTGGCTGGTCCGTGATGTCGAGCTTGCCGACGGAGAGGGTCTTCGTGCGGGGATAGACCTCGCCGATTGGCTCGTCCATGAAGTAGCGGCAGCCGAGCTCTTCGAGGAGTCGGCAGGCGGCCTTGACGGTGGCGGCGCCGCACTGGCCGGCGAGGAGGACGCGGGCGCCATCGCAGACGACCCGCATTCCCTCATTCGTCGGGCTCTTGATGTCATCGAGCTTGAGGCCGGCCTTGACGGCTGCGGCGCCGACGTAGATGGCCGGCTTGCCGGCGGGCGGGGAGGTGGCGATGGGGAGGTCGGCGTCGGTCATTTTCTTCACCCAGTCGGCAAGCACCTTCGCCGCGGCCGCGTCGTCGCTCTCGCCGCGGCCCCGCGACGCCCTGTCGGGAGGCAGCTTGTCGGTCACGATTGTGGCAACGGCTTGGCCGTCGCGCACGATTTCCACCGCGCTTGCGGCGATGGAGAGAAGGGCAATGGCGCAGAGCGGGAGAACACGGTGTTGGCGCATCATCATGCCTCCAAAAGGGGCGCTACCTGGGGATGGCGGCGCGCCAGCCTTCGCTGAGCATCTTGCTGAGTTGGGCGACAAGCTCCTTGTGTTCGGGCCTATCCGCGATGTTGGCGTTGCCGGCGGGGTCGTCCTGGTAGTCGTAGAGCTCGCGGGCGACGACCTTGTTGCCCGGGCGTTCGATCCATTCGGTGTAGCGATAGCGGTCTGTGCGGAGCGAATAGCCCATCGCCTTGCCGCGCGGGTATTGGCTGAAGGCGGCTTTTTTCCACGGGCGCGACGGGTCGTCGAGGAGGGGCGCAAGGCTTGTGCCCTCCAGTCCGTCGGGCAGGGGGAGGCCGCACAGCTCGCAGAGGGTGGGATAGATGTCTACGAACTCGGCGAGGGCGTCGGTTTTCGCCCCTGGCTTCTTCTGGCCTGGGGAGCGGAGGATAAGGGGGGAGCGGGTGGCGACCTCAAAGTTGGTGTGCTTGCACCAGAGGCCGTGCTCGCCGAGGTGCCAGCCGTGGTCGCCCCAGACGACGACGACGGTTTCTTGCGCTAGGCCGAGCCTGTCCAGCTCGTCCAGGAGGCGACCGATCTGGGCGTCGGCGTAGCTCGTCGCGGCGTAGTAGGCTCGGATGAGTTCCAGGGCCTTATCGTTGGAGAGCTTGCCCTGCTTCGGGATGTCGCTGTAGGCGCGCAATTCGCCCCAATCGGTGAGGGCAATCGGCGGGCAGTCTTTGGGCGCATAGGGATTGTCGGCCAGGCTCATGGAGCCGGGCGGGTAGAGGTCGAAGTACCGTTTGGGCGCGACAAAGGGGAGGTGGGGCTTGAGGAAGCCGACGGCGAGGAAGAAGGGCTTGTCCTTGTTCTGCCGCAGGACTTCGAGGGCGCGGTCGGCCGTCTTCCCGTCGGGCAGCGCGTTGTCGGGCACGTCTGGGTCCTCCCAGGATGGGCCTCTGACACGCAAGCTGGGAGGGCTGAGTTTGAGGACGAGGCCGGTCCTTGGGTCCTTCTCGATGGGTTTGCCGCCGAGGTCCTTGCCCTCGGCCTTGGCCTGGGCCAGTTGCTTCTGAAGCTGGGCGAGAGTGTCGGGCTTGGCGTAGCTTGGGCCGCTGGGCGACCAGTGAGGCACGCTCCAGGAGGCGGGGTCGTCGAGGCCGCCGTGATAGATCTTGCTGAGGCCCTGGCAGTGGTAGCCGTGGGCCTTGAAGTGCTGGGGCAGGGTCACAACGTCGGGGATGGTCTTGCGGAAGTGGGTTTGGAGGTCATAGATGCGGGTCGTGTCGGGCCGGCGGCCGGTGAGGAGTGAGGTGCGTGACGGGCTGCACACGGCCTGCTGGCAGTAGGCGTGGTTGAAGACGATCCCGCCACTGGCCAGCCTGTCGAGGTGAGGCGTCCTGATGCTCCTCACGCCATAGCAGCCGAGCTGGGGGCGCAGGTCGTCCACGGCGATGAAGAGGACGTTGCGCCTGCGGATGGGCCGGGCCTCTTCGGCTCCGAGCGCTGGCAAGGCGCCGAGGAGGAGAGCGCCACCTGCTCCTCTCGCAAGAAACTCGCGGCGATTCATGCCGGGCATCAGTGTCGGCTGCACAGACCGCCGGGACCTCAAAACGAGCGGACCGAAGGCAAGCATGACCAACCCCTTATTGCGCGAAGCGGATGATGCCCAGGTTCTGTGCGCCGGCCAGGAGGCCGTCCTCCTTGAGCATCGGCCATGCGGCATTGGCCTTGCCGCTGAGGTCAATGCGTTGGATTGCGATGCCGGCGCGCCAGGCCGAGCCCGCGGCGGGGGCCACGCCCCCTAGGGCGTCGCGGGGAATGAACGCCTTCATCGTCAGACGGCCATCGGCCACGGCGACGGCGGCCCTGCACCGCTTGTCGTCGTAGAGCGTCGCGGCGATGGCGTCGCTGCGCTTCCACTCGCCGGCGTAGAGCCGCCACTGGCCGTCCTCCTGGAGCGGCGTGAACCAGAACTGGTGCGATGCCTTGCCCCAGCCCTGGTGCGGGCCGGCCGAGGTGTCCACGAAGAGCTCCAGGGACGTGTTGTCCCAGAACCACTTCGGGTCGCCCGACTTGAGGTCTCTGACGGGGAATGCGGCGGCGAGGTGGAGGCCCTCGGGCGACCAGGCGAGCCAGGCATCGGGGGCGAACTCGCCCGAAGTGCTGGCGAAGTGCTCGCGGCTGAGCTTGGCCGCGGCCGGCCAGTCGTCGAGCTTGCCATCGAGCTGAATCGCTCTGGCCGATGGAACATCAAGGGCCTGCGGGCGCACCACGATGGTCTGGCGGACGCCGCCCTTGAGCGCCAGTGCCAGCGGCACCGGGCCTTTCGCGGCAGGGCTGGCGGTGAAGGCGATGGACACGGGCTTGCCCGGTTCGAGTGTCACGGCGGTGGGCTCGACTGAGCCTGTCCCTTGCGGTGCCCCGATGCTCGCCTCCTGCCTGGTTTGGGTCGCAAGGCGAAGCTCAACGGTTGTCGGCTTGTATGCCTCGTAGGGCTGGGCCTTGGCGAGGACCGGGGGCTCGACGCGAAGGGCCAGGGGCCACGAGCGGCGCCACCCCTGGCCAGAGATGACCGCGCGAATGGGATAGGAGCCAATCTCCACGGCGGGGTCGCATGTGACCATGACCCTTGTCGGCCGGCCAAGCCCTTCGGAGTGGGCGAGCAGGGCAATTCCCTGGGGCACGCCCTCCCACGAGAGTGCCCCCTCGCCGGTCATGGCCTCAGCCACGGCGTTGCCGCCGGGGAAGATGCTCAGCGTGGTGGGCGAGGCCCATTCGGCGTGACGCTGGGCCTCCCAGAGCGACGGGAGCTTCTTGAGATCGAGATAGGTGACATCGGGGCCGATCTGCTTCGCGGCTACCTTGTTGCCGAAGAGGTCGTAGGCGGCCTCGGCCATCTCGGCCTCCTTCGGCATCGGGTGTGTTGCCAAGACGGACCAGACGGCTGCGACCCAGCCGCCGTCGGGCTTCTTGAAGAGCAGGCACCAGCGGTCGTTGCCGAGGTCAACCGAGCCATCGGGCTGGGCGTCGGCGGTGAAGGCCGAGAGGGCGGCCATAGCGGCGGCACTGGGCCGAGCCTGGTCGTTGGCGTCAATCAGGCCGCAGGAGTCGAACTTTATCTTCCCGCCTTTCACGTCGCGGTCGAAGTACCAGAAGACCTTGTCGGTGCCACACCAGCGGGCCAGCAGGTAGACGCGGGGCAGGTAGATGGCCTGGAGGCGTTCGCCGACGGCGGCGCCGTAGGTGACGTCCCAGCCGATCTCGGTTAGCCAGGCCTCCTTGCCCGCGTCGTGGGCGGCGCGGTTGATGCGGCGGAGCTGATCGAGGAAGCTGAGGGTCGCGCGGCGCCGCTCGGCGCCGACGTTGACGTCCTCCACCGCCAGCTCGGGCGGGGTCGTGCCCGTGTAGTAGTGGTAGTTGACCACGGCGAAGTCGTCGCGGACCGGGGACTTGAGGAGCGCGAGCGTGTCCTCATAGTGGATACCCGCGGTGCCGTTGAGGACGACGCGGGCTTTGCCGGCCTCGCGGAGGCCCTTGGCGGCGGCGCGGATGAGGGGCATGTAGTTGCTCAAGGCCAACCGGTGGTTAGGCGAGGCGAGGTCGGCCTCGTTGTCAAGCTCCCAGTAGGGGAGGGAGGGAAATGCCTTGCCGAGCCGGGCGAAGGCCGCAGCGATGGCCGCTTCGTCCTCGATGAACGCCTTCTTCTTGTCGTCCCAGAACGACCGCATCGTGATGGGCAGGAGCGTGACGCCGGCGTCCTCTGCGGCCTTGAGGGTAAGGCGGAAGTCCACGCCGTTGGGGGCCATCGGCGCCTTCTCGCCGCCCTTGAGCCAGCCCCAGGAGTAGTCGCGCCCCCAGTGGATGCCCATGCGCGCCAGGCTGCCCCAGGGGCTCTGGTAGTGGCCGTTGACGCCGATTGGGGACTTCAGGCGCTGTTCGGCGCTCAGCTTTGGCACTGGCGCGAGGCGCACGAGCGTGCGGCTGGCCGTGGCGAGCGGTTTCGCGCCGCCCGCCTCCCACAACTCGGCGTCGAGACGAATCGGCCCGAACCTCGGACAGGGGACCTCCACATTCTGCTGCCAGGAGCCCCTGACGCGCGCCTGGATGGGCTGGCCTGCCTTCCGCTCGCCATCCCAGGGCGTCAGGGCGTGGCGAACCTCGTAGACCTTCTCGTCGGGCTGCCAGGAGGTGAGGCGAAGGGTGACCGTGGCCCTGCCGTCGTCGCCGACCAGGCCATTGGGCGCGGCCACATCCACGGCGAACAGCGGCCCGCCGCCCTCCGCGATCAGCCGCTGGGAGGGGTCCACCACCGCCTCGAGGCGCGTGACGTGGAAGCGCACCTTGTCGGGCTGTGGGAGGCCCCAATTGTGGGTTACGATGCCGCTGAGGACTAGCGGTTGCTTGGCGTTCGCCGGCACGTCCTTGCGCAGCTTCCGCCAGTCCGTGAAATCCATCGCGCCCAGGCTGACCTTCACGTCCTGGTTGTCGGCCGACTTGAAGTGCAGCTCGATGAAGTGGCCCGTGCCCGAGCCCTTGACCCAGAGGCTGACGCTGAGGACTCTGAAGGGGATCGGCCCGGTGGCGGGGGCATCGAGGTTGAAGAAGGCGAAGTCCTTACCGCCCGGCCACTGGACTGTGGCGGCGATGGACTTGCGGGGGGCCGTGGCCTCCGTGACCAGGGAGGGCGGGAACTCGTCGCTGAGGGCGATCTCGCCCCGCGCCTTGTTCCATGGGTGGACCCTCCAGTCGCCCTCGACGCTGAAGTCGCTCAGCAGCCGCGTCTCTTGAGCACTTACCGCGGATGCGAGCAAGGTGAAGGGCAAGAGCCAATGCCAGGAGCTTTTCATCGCGTTCCTTTCTTGCCTGGGGCGTTGGCTGAGGATAGCAAAAGCCCCGCCGGATTTCGACTCTGCGATCGGGGTTGACATTTGGGCCAAGGCGTCCTATGCTTCAGGGACAACCCTTTGTTGGAGGACAGGGCATGGCGCTGAAGGTGAGCCGCGTGGACACTTGGGCGGCGACGATTGAGGATCGGCCTGGGGGCCTGGCGGAGAAGCTGGCCCCGCTGGCCGAGGCGGGGGCGAACCTCGAGTTCGTCATCGCCCGCCGCTCGCCGGAGAAGCCCGGCACCGGGGTCGTTTTCGTGACCCCAATCAAGGGCGCCAAGCAGGTCAAGGCGGCCCAGGCTGCTGGCTTCGCGAGGACCACGAGCCTGCACACGTTGCGGGTGGAGGGCCCGGACCGGCCGGGGCAAGGGGCAGCTCTTGCGCAGGTCGCTGCCGCTGCGGGGATTAACCTGCGGGGCGTCGCCGCCGCTGCCATCGGCCGCCGCTTTGTTGTCCACATCGCGTTCGACACCGCTGCTGACGCTGCCAAGGCCGCGAGGCTCCTCAAGGGGCTACGATAGCCCGGCTGACGATTGGCAATGCGTAGTCTGTTGGCCATGAATGGTCAGGGGGCTTCGTCGGCCTGAGGGGGCTCGGGCGGCTCGTCGAGGGGGAAGAGGTCGGTGAGGAGCTCGGCGAGGCCCTGGTGGCGGCCCTCGGCGGCGGCCTTGCGGAGGGCGACCTTGGGGCGGTGGAGCAGGCGGTTGACGAGGCGCTCGGCGGCGCGGCGGATAGCCTCCTTGTCGGCCTCGGAGAGGTGGGCGAGCTTGGCGAGGACACGCTCGAGCTCGGCGTCGCGGATGCGGCCGGCGTGCTGGTCGAGGCCGGCGATGAGGGGTTCGACGGCGAAGACCCCGAGCTGTTCGGCGAAGGCGGCGACGTGGCGCTCGATGAGGGCGAATGCCTCCGTGACGGCCCTCTCGCGCTCGGCGCGGTTGCGGCTCACCACCGTCTCGAGGTCGTCAATGTCATAGAGGAAAATGTTGTCGAGCTTTGCGGCAGCGGGGTCCACGTTGCGTGGCACGGCGATGTCAATGACGAGCAGTGGGGTGTTGCGGCGGCGGCGAAGAGCCTCGCGGAGACGGTCCTCGGTCAGGACGTAGTGGGGGGCGCCGGTGGAGACGATGACGACGTCGGCGTCGGCGAGGCGTTCGCCGAACTGGTCGTAGGGGACGGCTTGGCCGCCGTGGCGCTCGGCGAGGGCCTTGGCGCGCTCGAGGGTGCGATTGGCCACGAGAGTGGTTGAGGCGCCGCTCTCGACGAGATGGAGCAGGGCCTGCTCGGCCATGTCGCCGCCGCCCAGCACGAGCACCGTGCGGCCGGTGAGCCGCCCGAAGATGCTCTCGGCGAGCTCCACGGCCACAGAGCTGACCGAGACCCTGCCCTCGGCGAGTTGGGTTTCGGAGCGGACGGCCTTGCCGACCTTGATGGCGGCCTGGAAAAGGGCGTTTAGGACCTTGCCCGTGGCCTGGTGCTCGACCGCTGCGAGATAAGCCTGCTTCACCTGGCCCAGGACTTGAGGCTCGCCGACCACCATCGAGTCGAGGCCGGCCGCGACCGCGAAAAGGTGGCGCACCACGGCGCGGCCCGTATGGAAGTAGAGGTGCGGCCGAAGCATGTGAAGCGGGATGCCGCCCACTGCGGCCAGGGAGGCGGCCAGGGATGCCGGCGAGAGGGCCTCGGCCTCGCCCGCGGCATAGACCTCCACGCGGTTGCAGGTTGAGAGGACGACGGCCTCGTCTGCGGCGGCCTCAGCACGCAGGCGGTCGAGGACTGAGCCGAGCTGCTCGTCGCGGACGGCGAGCCGCTCCCGCACCTCGATGGGCGCCGTGCGATGGTTGAGGCCGACAAGTTCGATGCGCATCAGGGATCACTTCGCCTTGTCGCCGGCGGGCGGCCGCTGCGGGGCGCGCATCGTGTGGAGCGAATCGCCCACGAAGGCGATGCCGCAGGTGATGCCGGCGACGAGGAGGAAGCCGAGGACCGTGAGATAGGCCACCTTGGGGCCGCGGAGGCCCGCGCCCAGGCGCACGTGCAACAGGAGCACGAAGACCAGCCAGGCCAGGAACGACGCGGCGACCATCCAGTTCGCCCACCAGCCCGGGCCGGTCTCCACCGCCAGCACGACGCCCGAGACCAGGGCGAAGGTGAAGACCGGCATTCCCAGCGCCACGGCGCGGTAGTTCAGGCGGTCGAGCGCGTCGAGCGACGGCATGCGCGACAGGAGCGGGCCTGGGGTCCGGCTTTTCAGGAGCCGCTGAAGGACCAGGTACATCACGGCGACGATGAAGGCAAGGAGGAGGTCGGCCGCCCCCAGGAGAGCGGTGGCCGCGTGGATGGGCAGCCAGAGGCCCCGGGCACCCGTCGCCACCTCGGCTTGGGCACGCACGAACGCCGCCACCGCCGCCGCCCCCAGCGCGATGGTGGGGAGGACGAAGGCCGACAGGGCAGCGCTCCGCAGCGAGGCGTTGAGGAAGAGATACCCCAGCATCGCGCACCAGAGGATGGTGACGAGGGCCTCGAAGGGAGCGTAGACGGGGAGCCGCCCGTGCGCCGCGCCCCAGAGGATGAGGGCTGCGGAGTGGAAGACAAAGCCCGGGCCGGCCAGCCGCACGGCGAGGTCCGGCCCCCCTTTCCTCCCTGTGGAAACAGTCCACACGGCGAACAGGGCGGCGGCAACGTATCCCGCGATGGCCACGCAGAAGAGGTTGACCGCCCACTGAGCCATTCAGATGCTCCGCTCGATGAGTTGGCGTGCCAGCCTGCGGACGGCCTCGGGGCCCTCTTCGGCAAACAGGTCCCAGGTGGCTTTCGCGGCGAGCTGGCGAAAGATCGGCTGCCTACGGCCTTCTTCGGCCACGGCGCGAATGATCTCGACCCTAAGCTCGCCGAGGAGCGCCACGAAGTCCGCGTAGGCCGGAGGGAACAAGTCCTCGAGCTCCAGCCGCAGGCGGCGAGCCAGGGCGGGCGCCGCGGCGCCCGTCGAGACGCTGATGGTCAGGGCGCCGCGGACAAGGGTCGAGGGCACGATGAAATCGCACTCCGCCGTAGTGTCCACGACGTTGACCAGTGCGCCCTGTTCCCGGGCCGCGCGTGCCACGCGGGTGTTCAGCGCGGGGTCATTTGTGGTGGCGAAGACGAGGGTGGCGCCGGCCACATCGCCGTCCTCGAACGGCCGCTCGACGAGGCGGACGCCATGAAGCTCGCGCAGCGCCTCGCAGAAACGCGGGCTGACGACAGTGACCTGGGCCCCGGCGTCGAGGAGCGAACGCGCCTTGCGGCACGCCACTTCGCCCCCGCCCACAACGAGGCAGACGCGGCCGGCGAGCGACAGGCAGATGGGATAGTAGTGCCCCATAGCGATCAGGCCAGTTGGATGCGCTTGCGCATGAACCACTCCAGGGCAGCCATGGCGATGAAGAAGCCGAAGAAGGATGGGGCGTGGTGGAGCGGGAACTTGACCGGCTCGGTGCGCCGCTCCTGCGCCGCTGTGAGGCTGCCCGCCAGGTCCTTGATGCCCAGCCAGGTGCAGTAGGCCCCGCCCGTGCGGTCGGCGATCTCCTTGAGAAGCTTGTCGTTGAGGCTCAGCTCGGCCATCTCGACGTCGGGCTTGCCGACGGTGAACTTGACGGTCTGGGGCTTGCCGAGGGGCTGGTCGCCGAGCTTGGCCTCGAAGATCGCCTCGTGTGGGCCGGGGGTGGGGTCGAACGTGCCGCGATACTCCCCCAGCTTGCCGTCCACCTTGGGCAGGACGAGCTTCGTGCGCTCCTTGGCGGGGCCGATGATGGAGACGGAGACTACGGCGTCGCTGGTGGCCTGTCCCTGCATGTCGCGCGCGGTTGCAAGGAGGCGCACCTTTTCGCCCGGCTCGTACTCGCCCTTGTCGGTGTAGGCCGAGAGGCCGGGCTTGTCGTCGCGCTTGACCTCCTCGCTGGCGAGCCAGCGGATGGCCTGGCCCCAGAACTTGACGTAGGGGCTATCGCGGCCGAGGCCACGGTTGGGCAGATACCAGCGATGGGTAGTGTCGGCAGTCACGACCATGCTGCGGCCGTTGCCCACGTTGGCCACCGCGACCACCACGAGGGGCTTGCCGTCGGGGCCCTTCGCCGTCGGATGCGTGGCCAGGACCGACGCGACGGGTCGGGACGCCCCCACCCGCGTGCAGCCCGCGAGCTTCTGCAACGGGCTTTCAGCCGTCCCGCCCCGCGCGGGGAAGAACTGGGTGATGTTGGAGAAGATGGGGTGCACCTGGCCGTCGTCGGTCAGCTCCCAGGAGAACTCGCCGTTCTCCTGGCCGATTGTTGCGGAGCCGAACCAGACGGGGGAGAGGTCTTCCAGGGGTGTGCCGGCGTACTTGCCCGGTCCGAGGGCCGTGAGGCCTCCGAGCAGCAGCAGGCCGCGGCCGTCCATCACCGCCTCCTTGAGGTCCTGCATCTGGTTGCGGGTGAAGAGGCTGCTGTGGACGTCGCCGAGCAGGATGACGTCGAAGCGCTTCCAGGTCTCGAGGCTCGTCGGGATGCTGCTGAGCGATATGCCTTTGATGTTGCCGCGTTGGAGGAAGTGTCCCTCCTGGCTCTTGACGAGGTAGAGGAGGTCCACGTTGGGGTCGGTCTGAAGGGTGCGCATGAGCCACTTGCCCTCGGCTCGCAGCACCCCCTCGATGTAGAGCACCTTTATGCGTGGGCCGGTGACGTTGATGGAGACCGGCTTGCGGTTGTCGCCCAGGCGGTTTTCGCCCTCAAGCTTCGGCAACTCCACCACGCCGTCAATGCGGCCAATCTCGGTGGGGGTGAACTTGAGGCTCACCCGCTGGCCCCCCTTGCGGGTGCTCAGGACCAGCTCCTGGGAGGCCAGCTCCTTGTCCTTCTCCTTATCCTTGAAAACGACTCGTATGGGCCGGCTGCCGTAGCCGTGTGACTCGACGAGGACGTGGATCTCGGTCGTGTTGTCCTTTGGCACGAAATCGTCGTGCTCGACGCTCATGATGCCGACGTTCTTGAAGTCCTTGTCTTCCTCGATGCGCACGCCAAAGGCAACGGGGTAGACTGGGACGCCGAGGCTGGCGATCTCCTCAGTGACCCGCCTGCCGCTGTTGTCAATGCCGTCCGAGAGGAGGATGATGCCGGCCACCTGGCCACGATTCTGTTTGGCGTTGTCGTGGGCCGCCTTGCAGGAGGCGGCGAGGTCGGTGGCCTCCTGGTCGGCCTGGAGGCGTCGCAGGTCGCCGTAGGAGATGGGCTGGGCGGTGACCCCCGCCTTGTAGAGGCTCACAGAGAACTGCTCCTCGAGCTTGCTGAGGATGCCGCCGTGGCGCAGGTTGGTCTTGGCCAGCTCGATGCGTGGGCCGGTATCGGGGTCGGCGTGGGCCATGCTCCCAGAGGCGTCCAGCAGCACAAGCAGCCTCGGCGCACTGGCGAAGAGCCGCCGGAAGATCAGCTCGGGTTGGAAGATGAACAACAGCAGGACGATGACGATTAGGACCCTCATCGTCAGAAGCACGGCGAAGTACCAACGCGGGAGCGATCGGGCGTTGTTGACATAGAACCACACGATCAGCCCGACGCACACCGCCAGCATGGCGAAGAACGCCACGCTCGAATACCCGCGCGTAAGCGAGAAGGTCACGGCCAGCGGGTGCACGATGGGGGTCTCCCGACGTGGCTAGACCGCGCTGGAGGCGGCAGCCCGGAACTCCTGTTCCAGCTCCTTGAGGCGTGAACGCACGCTCAGGCGGCTGGCGGGCGTCATGCGGTCAATGATCAGCCGGCCGTTCAGGTGGTCAATCTCGTGCTGGAACATCCGCGCGAGCAGCCCCTCGGCCACCGTCTCCATCCGATGGCCTTCAAGGTCGTACCAGCGGCAGGTGACTTTGGCGAACCGCGGCACGTTGCCCCGAACCTCGGGAAAGCTCAGGCAGCCCTCGTCGGCCACCTCCTCGCCCTCGGCCTCGGCGAGCACGGGGTTCACGCACACCATTTCGCGCGAGCGGTCCTCCGGCGCGGGGTTCATCACGCACAGTTGCACGCTCCAGCCCACCTGGGGCGCGGCCAGGCCGACGCCTTTGGCCTCGTACATCAGCTCTAGCATCTCTTGGGCGCGCTCGGCCACCTCGGGGGTGATCTCGCGGATGACCGCCCCCTTCTTACGAAGCAGAGGGTGAGGGTAGTGCAGTATCTCCACGGGTTTCCTCGACGTCCCACCGGCATTATAGCGCCCCACGCGCCGATGTGCAAGCTGCTGAAACCGCCCAGCGTCTTACGCATCGCTCGCCTTTGCCCTATAGGTCCCATGGGTCCAATAGAGCATGGCCCCTGATTCTGGTAACTCGCTTCGGTTCCTCAATCGTCCTCGCCCTCGCTCATCCTGGCATGGGGCGGCCCTGGTCCAAAGACTAGGACGATCCACCTTCCAGTTACCCTCCCGAAGGTATTGGAACCTTCGGGAGGGGGAGCTGCCTCACTCCACGCATCACGCCTGGAAGAGGTCCTTGCTGGAGAAGTTGGGTTCTGCGGTGAGGTTGACGCCGAGGCGCTTGAGGCCGGCCTCGTCGCCGGGGGTGGGGATGTGGGTTAGATGGACTTCGCAGCCGCGAAGCTCTTTGAGCTTCTCCATTGCCAGTTGTGCGGTGGGGTTGGTGGCGGCCGAGATGCTTAGGGCGATGAGGGCCTCGTCGAGGTTCAGGCTCACAGTGCGGGCCTTGAGGATGGTCTCCTTGAGGGTGGCAATGGACGCGATGATGCTGGGGGAGAGGAGGTGGATGTGGTCGGGGATGCCTGCGAGGCGCTTGATGGCGTTGAGGACGAGGGCGGAGGTGGCGTGCATGAGCGGGGAGTTCTTGCCGGTGACGATGGCGCCGTCGGCCAGCTCGATGGCGGCGCCGCAGAAGACGCCGCGGTTACCCTTGCCGGCGCGCTGCGCGTCCTCGGCGGCCTGGCGTGCCGGCACGACCACCGTACGGCTCGTGGGCTCCGCGTCCAACTCGTCCATCAGGAGTTCCACTTTCTGGACGGTTCCGTGGTCGCAGAGTCCCATGGCGTATTCGCAGGAGTAGCGGAAGAAGCGGCGGATGACTTCCTGGGTGGCGGCGGCTCGGACGGCGGCGTCGTCGGTGATGGCGAAGCCTGCGCGGTTGACGCCCATGTCGGTGGGTGACTGGTAGGTGGCCTCGTCGCCCATGATGCGGGTGAGGATGCGGCGGAGGACGGGGAAGACCTCGACGTCGCGGTTGTAGTTGACGGCCGTTACCCCATAGGCCTCGAGGTGGAAGGGGTCAATGAGGTTGAAGTCGCGGATGTCGGCCGTGGCTGCTTCGTAAGCTACGTTGACCGGGTGCTTGAGCGGGAGGCTCCAGATGGGAAAAGTCTCGAACTTCGCGTAGCCGGAGTGTGCGCCGCGCCTGTGATCGTGGTAGAGCTGGGAGAGGCAGGTGGCGAGCTTGCCGCTGCCTGGCCCGGGGCCGGTGACGACGACGAGCGGGCGCTCGGTATGGACATACTCGTTGGCCCCGTAGCCCTCGTCGCTCACGATCACGTCCACCTCGGTGGGATAGCCCTTGGTGAAGCGATGGGTGTAGACGCGGACGCCGCGGCGCTCGAGCTTGTTCTTGAAGATGGCGGCTGCTGGCTGGCCCTCAAAGCGTGTGATGACGACGGCGCGGACCTCGACGCCCCAGTCGCGCAGGTCGTCAATGAGCTTGAGCGCGTCCACGTCGTAGGTGATGCCGAAGTCGGCCCGCACCTTCTTGCGCTCGATGTCGCCCGCGTAGATGCACAGGAGGATGTCGGCCTTGTCGCGGAGCTTTTGGAGCAGCCGCATCTTGACGTTGGGGTCGAAGCCGGGGAGCACGCGCGCCGCGTGGTAGTCGAAGAGCAGCTTGCCGCCGAACTCCAGATATAGCTTGTTGTCGAACCTCTCGACGCGCTCCAGGATGGCGGCGGATTGCTCGCGCAGGTACTTCTCGTTGTCGAACCCCACAGCTCTCGAAGTCATTCGCGTTTCCTTTGGTCTGGGACGCCGCTACTTGAGGAACGGAAGGACCAGCGAGGTCCACAACTCGTAGCCGGCGGGGCTCAGGTGGAGGCCGTCCTTCACGAAGAGCTCCTTCCTCGGCATCCCGTCCTCGCCGATCATCGGCTTGTCAACGTCCACAAAGCGTAAGCGCTCGTCGCCCTTGATGTAGTCGGCGATTAGCTGGTTGGCCTTGCGCATCTTCTCGACCAGCTTCCAGCGGGCAATGCTCGGCTTGATGCCAATGTAGATGATGCGGGTCTTGGGGAGCTTGTCGTGGACCTTCTTGACGAATGCCTTGAAGTCCTCGAGGACCTGCTCGGGGGACTTGCCGCCCGCAATGTCGTTGTCGCCGGCGTAGAAGACGACTATTCGCGGCGCCAGGGGGATGAGGATACGGTCGGCGTGCTCCACGGAGTCGGCGATGGCCGAGCCGCCGAAGCCCCGGTTCACCACCTTCAGGCCGGGAAAGTACTTCGGGAGGTTCCAGCCCACGATGCTGGAGGAGCCGATGAAGACGATTTCGCCCTTCGGCGGGGGGTTCTGCGCGTCGCGTTTCTCAAATGCCTGCATCGCCTTTTCCCATCGCCCCTCCTTCTTCGGCTCTTCCGCCACAGCCGCGCACCAGCAAGCCACGATGACGACCCACATGTGCCGCTTCAGGGCGTCCATCCAAACTCCTTTCGTGAGGATTCGTGTAGATTCGTGGCCATTCTTTCCTTATCGGAACCGCAGGGCGAAGAGGTCGGCGTCGCGCAGCGCGATGCGCAGGCGCACCGGTGTCCCGGCCAGGGGGCCGAGGTCCGACCCGTTGTTCCACGTGACAATGTGCTCCAGGGTGTCGCCGAAGATCTCGGGGCAATCGGCCAGAGTCCGGTCCTTCAGCGGCTTGCCCTCGGCGTCCTGAATCTCCACGCGTATGCCACCCGCGGCGGAGGTGGACATGTTGAGGAGGAGGTGTTTGCCCGCAAAGGTGAATGGGCGGGTGACGAGTTCTCCGCCGCTCATCGGGGCGCTCGCCGACACGAAGCCGTCCATCCGCAGCGTGTAGCGGCGGATATGGACGCTCGCTCCTGTCCAGTAGCCCTCCGTGGCGTAGAGCGACAGCTCATCGGGCGAGTTGGGCAGGTGTGACCTGGTCTCGACCGCGTGCCAGGCGATGTAGTTGTCGCCGTACTTCCAGTTGTCCTTGAGGCGCAGGCCGGGGCGGAGAAAGGCTTCGGGCCAGCGGCGGAAGGTAAGCCCGTCGCGGCTGGTCATCAGCAGCCCTTCGGTGAGGGCCGTGCCGTAGCGGCGATTGACCCGTGCCCGCAGCTCGCGGTGCTCGGGCTCTGGCAGCGCCTTCATCGCGGGCGACCAGCCGCGGTCAATGTAGCGCGTGGGGAAGCCGATGAAGAGATGCGGAGCGCGGTGGTAGGGCCTGATCTGGTTGGTGTAGAGGTGCTCCCTGGGTGCGCCGGGGTAGACGAGCCAGGCGGGCGCGGTCCAGGTGATGAAGTCCTTCGAGGTGGCGGTCTTGATGTCGCGCACGCCATCGCGGAAGTCGCGCACGTAGGCGCGGTATTCCCCGCGCTCTGCGTCCCAGAAGGCGATGTTCTGGGTGTCAAACGCCCCTTGGGTGATGATGGGCTTGCCGTCATTCATCGGGGTCCAGCGGAGGCCGTCGGGCGACTGGAAGGCCAGCAGCCCCTTGCGAAAGCCGGCCGCCGCCACCGCCTTGTAGCGTGCCTCGGGCCGGCACGCGGGGTTGGCGTCCACAAACGGCGAGAAGTCGTGGCATAGCTCGCCGATTCGCACGATGTTGTTCCTGGTCGAGCCTGCGAACTCGATAAGGCCGAGCTCGGGCTTGGTCCAGTGGACGCCATCCTTGCTCTCCGCGACGCAGGTCGTCGTCGGGTGGGCATCGGCGACCTTATTGCCCGCGAGGTTCATCTGGTGGCCGCGGTAGTACATGCGATAGGTCTCGCCATCCCGGAGCACGGTCACATAGCCGCAGCCGTTTCCCTCCCACGGCGCGTCGAGGGTGAGGACGATTTCGCGCGGGACCGGCTGCTGCATGCGGAACGCTGCGGCGCCGCTCAGGTGTTCCACGAGGTAGTCGTCCACCATCAGCTCCAGGCGCGAGCCGATGGCCAACGGCTCCGCCGCCTGCGCCGCAGCGACCGCCAGGAGCACCAGCCCTAACGCCGCGTCAAGCCGAAGGGCAGGCATATTCATCCCCCTCGTTGCTGAGTGAATGCAGCCGTACGCGCGTAGACTATACGTCACTGTGGCCGGCGCGTCAAGGCGGACAGTTCTGGCCCCCAGGGTGGGTGCCTTCTCATGCGACCGCCTCCCACGCTCCCCCTAACCCCTCTAACGGGAAGAGGGTTCCTGCCCCTCTCCCTTTTAGGGAAACGTTAGGGTGAAGGTCGGGCTCCTCGGCTTTGTGCATCCCTACTGGCAACGTAGGACAGACTAGAGGTTTGCGGTGCCTTTGACCCGTCCCGAGGCACGCGCTAGAATCGCCCCGCAAGGATTACCAGCTCGCTATTGTTTCCACGGAGGACGCCGAATGAACCTGTTGGTCATCGTCAGCGATACGCTGCGGTGGGACTACCTGGGGTGCTATGGGAACGACTGGATCGAGACGCCGGCCCTCGACCGTCTGGCGGCCGAGAGCGCGCTGTTCCTCGATGCCTTCGCCGAGGGGCTACCGACCATCCCCGCACGCCGCGTGATCATGACGGGACGCAACATCGTCCCCTTCGCCTATCGTCCCCAGGCATCCGACCAGGTGCAGCTCCACGGCTGGCACCCGCTCTTCGACGAGGACGTGACCTTGGCCGAGCACCTCCGCGAGCACGACTACGTCTCGGCCTTCTTCAACGACGTTTACCACATGATGAAGCCGGGGAAAAACTTCCACCGCGGCTTCGATTGCTGGTTCTGGATTCGCGGCCAGGAGGGCGACCCCTATGCCCTTCGCGACCCCGCACGGGTCCGCAAGGAACTGCGCCGCGCGGCCGCCGGACGCCCCGTGGACCCGCGAGCCTGGGTCATCCAGCACCTCGTCAACCGCCAGAGCTGGCGCGGCGAGGCCGACACCTCCGTCGCTCAGGTGATGCGCGCCGCCGCCGATTGGCTGCGCGGTTACACCCTCAAGAACCCCTTCTACATGCACGTTGAGTGCTTCGATCCCCACGAGCCGTGGGACCCGCCCCTGAAGTACGCCCGCAAGTACGACCCGAAGATCACCGCTGCCGATATACTCGACGGCCACATCCCGCCCGGCCACGTGCGCCAGATGACGAGCCGACAGGTGAGGAACTGCCTGACGGCCTACGCGGGCGAGGTGACGCTGGTGGACCGCTGGGTCGGCCATCTCCTCGACGCCCTCCGCGACAGCGGCCACGACCGCGACACCCTCATCGTCTTCACCTCCGACCACGGCTGCATGCTCACCGAGCAGGGCGAGATGCACAAGGGCCAGGACCGCCTGCGCAACCAGTGCACCCGGCTACCCCTCCTCATCCGCCACCCCAAGCGGCTCGGCGCCGGGAAGCGCGTGAGCGGCTTCGTCCAGCACCAGGACATCATGCCCACGGCCCTCGCCCTCCTGGGCCTGGCGGCCCCCAAGCGTTGCCTGGGCCGCAATATGTGGCCCCTCGTGGAAGGGAAGGGCGGTGGCCGGCGCCACGCTGTCTCCGCCTTCGGACCCTACGCCTGCATCCGCACGCGGCGCTGGAACTATGTGTGCCCCTGGACCGAGCTGCCGAAGGGCTGGACGCCCCGCATTGACCTCTACGATCTGGCGGCCGACCCGAGGGAGCTGACCAACGTCGTGGCCGACCACCCCGACGTGGCCGAGGAGCTCGCGGCGCGCCTGGAGGCCGACATGAAGCACTATGCCCCGCTCACGAGCGGCTCCTTCCAGTCCCTCGCCAAGGGCTCGGGGCACTCCTTTAGCTTCGACGCCCTCCCGCGCTTCGACCGGCGGCGTTGACGCAGGCATCCCATACCGGGAGAGCGCTTGGCAGGAGGCTGAGGGCTAGGGGTTCGTGGCTTTCGCGCTTTAGCGCGAAAGCGCGAAAGGCGGCACGAATGTCGGGTGTCCCTGCGGTCCAATGCCTGGCGGGCGCAGGGTCTAGGGACCAGCCGATGTGTGGGATAGCTCGGGCTTATGGCCGGATGCCTGCCGCGCTTTGGGTCGCCGCGGCCTGGGTTGCGTCTGCCTGGGTTGCGTCTGCCTGGGGCGCCGAGCCGCCGAGGCTCGAGCAGGTGGGGCTGTGTTACACGGGCTTCGGGGTGCCGGGCTCTGGCAGGCCGTTTGCCTTTGGCAACCACGTGCTGGTCAATGCCGGCGAAGGCTATCCCACGCTCATTGATGTCTCGGACAAGCGCGCGCCCAGGATCGTGCGCTACCTGCCGTCGTGGCACTTCACCTCGATAATCTACCCGCTGCCCGCGCGCGACCTGGTCTACCTGAGCAGCTCGCGGGGACGGCTCATTGTGGTCAAGGGACTGAGCACCCTGGCAGAGAAGGGGGACTTGAGGGAGATTCCGTGGGATGGGGCGAAGTGGGGGCGCTCGTTCCTCGCGGGGCTGCGGGCGGATGGCATCGGCTACACGGCGACGACGAAGGAGATCGTGGCCCTGGACCTCAACGACCCCGAGCGGCCACTGGAGCTGGCGAGGATTCCCGTGACGCGGCTCAAGGGGGAGGGGATGCCTACGCTGCCCGAGGACCACGCGGTTGGCACGACGCTGGTGAGGGAGGGCTACCAGCTTACGTTCTGCCCCGACCACAGCCTCTCGGCCGCACTCCTCGACGGCGGGCGGCGCGTGGCCATCCTCCAGTGGAAGACGCCTACCGAGCCTGTCGTCCGCGGCGAGTTTGCAAACGTCGAGGTCAGCGACAAGGCGGGTGCAACTGCTTACGGCCGAGTCCTGGCCCTCGACAGCGCCCGCCTCGTCCTCGGCCACCCGGCCTCCACGAGCAGGTACTGGCAGTGCCGCAAGCTGACCTTCTACGACGTCCGCGACCCGACGAAGCCTAAGCGGTTCGCCGAGGCGACGTTGGGCGACGCGGGCACCCACATCCGCGACATCGCGCTCGCCGTGCGATATGTCTTCGTCGCCGACGGGCGCAACATCGCCAGCGGCCACTGCGTGTCGCGCAGCCAGCGCAGCCGCCTCTACGTCCTCGACCTTGAGCAACTCGTGCCCCCGGGGGAGAAGGGGAAGGGGAAGGGGGACCTCACCACGCTCGATGCGGAGGGGCCGCCGCCCTCGCCCAGGGTCGCAGCGACCTTCGAGGACCCGATGCCGACCGAGTACAGCCAACTCAACCTCGTGGGCGACACGCTCTATGTGAACGACTACAACTTCGGCCTCTGGCTCTTCGACGTGAGCGTGCCGCTGAAGACCTTGAAGCTCGGCGGGGTGCCCGTGTCGGCCGAAGGCCACTGGCTCTACCTCAAGGGCGACCACGCCTTCATGGGCCACACCTTCGGGGGCACCATTCACGTCATCGCCGTGGCCGACCCCGCGAAGCCGCGCACTGTGGGCTACTACTGGGACGGCCAGTGGCTCAACTACAAGGCGAAAATACGCGGGAAGGGCGACGCGATGTATCTGCCCCAGGAGGACGGGTTGGCCGTCGTGGACATCTCGGAGCCGGCGAGGCCGAAGAGGGCAGGGGAGTTCCTCGATGGCGAAGGGAAGCCGCTCGGTGCGCCGTGCCTCGATGTCTCCGAAGCCCACGCCTTCGTCGTCGCGGCGCCGAGGGGCAAGACGCCCTGCCGCCTGCTGGTCTACGACCTCGGCCAGCCGCTCAAGCCGAGCCTGCTCTCAGCGATGGAACTGAAGGACGGCAAGGGCTTCCGCGTCCTGCTTGCCGGCAAGATGCTCTACCTCGTGGGCTACACGGGCAAGCGCATCATGGCGGCGGACTTGTCGGACCCCAGGCAGCCCCGAATCACAGCGGACCTCCACGCCGAGGCGGTAGACATCGCGGGACGGAAGGAGACGCTGGCGCTCAAGGACGGCGGGGGGAACGGCGTGCCGGGCATGGCCTTCTCGCGAGGTTATCTCTACGTGAGCACAGGCAGGGAGGCACCCGGCCCCTACGTGCTCATCTTCGACGTGCGGGAGCCGACCGCAATCAGGCCGGTGGCCACGCTTGACGTGACCGACAGGCGCGGCTGGCAGTACTTCGCCTGCGACGTGGTCGTCGAGGGCAACCGCCTCATCCTGGGCGACTATGGCTGCGAAGAGGTCTACGACATCACGGGGCCGACCGCTCCCAAGCGCCTCGCCCACTACCGCCGCGCCTACGCCTGGCAGGCAGGGGCCGTGAGGGACGGGCTGCTCTACGTGCCGAAGCTTGATGGACTTGAGGTGTTGCGCCTGCCCTGAGAGGCCCACAGAACGCCAGGTTTGGATGAGCGGTCTAGCATTCCTGGTCGGGACTCCTCGGACTCGGGCCAGCTCGGCATGCGCCGGTTGCGTTTTGCAGCTCAATTCGCTATTCTTGCGCCGTCGCGGTTGGCACCACCGTGTCTTGGCGAAAGGAGAAGCGCGGATGCGAAGAAGGTGGCTGTGGGTTCAGGCGGCGGTTTGGGTTGCCGCTGCCCTTTCGCTGGTGACGCAGGGCGTGGCTGCCGACAAGATCAACGTGCTGATCATTGACGGGCAGCACAACCACAACTGGAAGGCGACGACCCCCGTCGTGAAGGACGCGCTGGAGAAGACCGGGCGGTTCGCCGTCGAAGTGGCAACGACGCCCGGGGCGAAGGACCCCAAGGAGGCGTGGGACAAGTTTCGCCCTGACTTCTCGAAGTGCCAGGTGGTGCTGGTGAACTACCACGGGCAGGCCTGGCCAAGAGAGGTCAACGACGCGATGCTGAAGTTCCTCGAGGGCGGCGGCGGGCTGGTCTTTTACCACGCCGCGGTCTTCTCGCACCAGGGATGGGCTGAGTGGAACAAGGCGATGGGCATGGGCTGGCGGCCGGCAAGCTACGGCGACCGCGTGGCGCTAGATGATGCCGGCAAGCCCGTCCGCGTGCCCAAGGGCGAAGGCCCCGGCAGTGGCCACGGGCCGGCACACGCCTTCGAGATCATCGTCCGCGACAAGGAGCATCCCGTGATGAAAGGGTTGCCGGAGAAGTGGGTGCACGTCAAGGACGAGCTCTACCACGGCATGCGCGGCCCGTGTGAGAACATCGCCATCCTCGCCACCGCCTTCAGCTCCAAGGAGATGAAGGGGACGGGGATGCACGAGCCAATGGTGTGGACCGTCTCCTATGGCAAGGCTCGGGTGTTCGTGAGCGCCCTCGGTCACGACGCGAGCAACACGGCGGTGCCCGACACGGCGACGCTGCTAGCTCGCGGCGCCGAGTGGGCGGCGACGGGGCAGGTGACTATCCCCGTCCCCGCCGAGTTCACTGCCACGCCCGGGGCGTCTGCCGCGAAGTAGCTGCTGGACCCGATGCAGAGCGAAACGAACAGCCCTCCCGCCGCCACAATGCGGCGGGAGGGCTGTGTGCTTTGAGGGGGCGCGGTTGTTACCTGCGCCGGCCGTGGAAGCGCGGCGAACTCTCGCTCGGCACGGCCGGACCCTGGGTAGCGCTTTGAGCCGGGGGCCACGGCTGCTGGAACCGCTGGATCGGAGCTGGGAGGGACGCCGGCACCGGCGTTGGAGAGGTCGTCACGGCCGCCTGGGGCGCTGGGCCTGACGAAACCGAAGCGGCTGGAGCCTCGCGCCTGGGCAGTACCAAAGGCGTCTCGGCCGTCGCACGGGGCAGTCCAAAGACCGGGGGCCGCGGCGTCGGCCGAGGCAAGTCCACAAGCCTCGGAGCTGGCGCGGGCGCGGGGGCGGCCACGGGCGCGGCCATAGACGGGGAAGACACTGCGGGGGTTGGCGGCGCGACGAGCCTGGGCGATGCTATGGGGGCGCGGGGCGCGACGGGTGTGCTAGGCGTGCTCACGTTGGGCAAATCGGAGGACTTGGGCGCGGGGACATGTGTGGATGGCCCCGGGGAAGTCAGAGGCGGGGCCGAGGGGAGCACCACGCGAGGCCTGGGCCGAGGGGCCTCGGGTAGGTTCGCCGCCGGGGTGGTGACAAGGCTTACACCAGGTTCTGCAGGCAGCACTGCGGTGACCCTGGGAGCGAGAGCGGGCAAGGTTACGGGGCGAACCCTGGGCTGCGGGACGGTGGGAGGGCCGGCCGTGGTCGAGGGCGGGGTGGGCGGGGGCGTCGCCTCTGGCTCGACGGGGGCCTGGGCGGGCGGGTTCACCACCGTGATGAGGGGTTGGCGGGGCGGCCTCGGGGTCGTTTGAGGTGTGGGCGTGGGAGACGGCGCGGCGGGTGTCACGGTCGGCGCGGTGAGGCGCGGCGAGGGCGGCTGAGTGGTCGGGATGGGGCGACGGGGCGGCCCATCGAGCTGGTCGCGCCACTGGGGTCGAAGGGCGGCCCACTGGTTGGTCGCGGTCTGGAGCTGTGGGGTGCGGGGGAGGGTGCGGATGTCGCGTGTGGCCTCGGCTGGGTTGCGGTGCCAGGCCGCGAGGCGTTCTTGGATGCGGTCGCCGAAGTGGGTGCGGAACTCCTGCTCTGACCTGTGGACGATCTCCGCTACCTGTTGGGCGTAGCGGCGCTGCTCGAGGAGCTGGCCCGGTGTGAACCACGCGGTGCGGCGCCGGATGATGACATCGAGGTCGCGGTCGCCGAGGTGTCTTCCGTCAAGGCCGAAGTTGCGCAGGTACCAGTTGTGCCGATAGGCGGCAACGGGCGGCCTGATGACGTAGAACGGGCGGTGAACGGCCACCAGGGGGCGATGGCAGTAGGCGGCTGGACGATGGACCCAGTTATGGTAGCTGTAGTAGCAGGCGCGTCGGGCCGCGTAGCCCCAGAAGATGGGGTCGAAGGAGAAGGCGTTGAAGCTGGCGTAGTAGGCGCCGTGCGGGTAGTAGCAGGGGCCGGCGTAGTAGTAGTAATAGGTGAACTGGTAGGGGTCGGGGATGTAGCTGTCGGCCGCGACGTAATGGATCTGAACGGGCACCTCTGCCCCGAGCGCCGTCACCTGGAGGTACTGGGCGTCGAAGACCTGTCCCGCGCCGGCCGAGAGGTGGACCTCAAGGATGCCGTTAATCACGTGGCCCTCGGCGGGGAGGGTGATGGTGACGCGGGGGCCTGCCGCGGGCAGGAGATAGGTATTGCCGAAGAAGCCTGGCTCCTCGGCGGGGCGCTTGCCCGCTCCCTCGGCGTCGGCGAACTGCTGCTCGATGGCCTGGTTGCGCACGAAGAGGAAGCCGGCGATGTCGCGGTTCTGGGCCGCCTCGTCGCGCTGGTAGCCGACCTCGATGGTCACGGTCCTGGCCGCTTCGGGAACCTGGAAGAAGTAGACTGCGGTGGCCACGGCCATGCGGGTGGCGTCCTGTTCATCCGCGGCGTCCCACGCGGCCAGGCGCAAGCCGCGCCTGAGGACGGGGCTCTCCGACACCGCGGCGTCGCCGCGCACGAAGTATTCGCCGACCTGCGCGGCGTAGCGGTATTCAGAGGAGAGCGTGGGGGCGGCCGCGGCAACACCGAAGGTCAGCGCGACAAGCGCTGGCACTGTAACAAGGACAATCGTTCGTGGGGTAACCATTGGGATGCTCCTTCGGACCTGACCGGCGTCGGATTCCTTGTCGCCCTATCAAGTTAGACGGCGCAAGTGAGTGGCTATTCAACGGGTGATAACCCGCATCTCGTGGGGAGGTGCGGCTCAGCCTCCGATCTGGTGCATCCGGCCGCGGAACGAGCCGTGGTGACGGGCAGGCTTGGCCGCTGCCGCGGCCTCGAGCAGGCGCTGCATCGTCTCGCGGTCCATGCCCCGGCGCAGGAGAGGCAAGATGTCCTGCTCGCCACCCTCGATGAGGCAGGAACGCAGGCGCCCATCAGCGGTCAGCCGCACGCGATTGCATGCGTGGCAGAAGGGGGCCGAGTGTGGGGCGATGACGCCCACTGTGCCCTTGTGCCCCGCGATGCGGTAGCAGCGGCTGGCGGCCGCCCCGCGCCTGGCGGGCAGCGGCGACAGGTCGCCTAACTGTCGGAGACGCGCGAGGATTTCCTCGGCGGCAACCACGCGCGCGGCTTGGGCGCCTCCCGCGGCGTCGGCGAGTCCCGAAGTCTCTGGGGGTTCGGAGGTTCGGAAAGGCATGTACTCCACGAAGCGCACCTGGGTGGGGGCGTCGCGCGTGAGGGCAGCCAGGGCAGCGATCTCGCCATCGTTCACGCCACGCATGACCACAACATTCACCTTGACTGGGTCAAACCCCGCGTCGAGCGCGGCCCCGAGGCCCGCCAAGGCATCCTCGGCGCTCCCGACCCGCGTGACGCGGTGGTAGACCTCGGGCGTCAGGGCGGAGAGGCCGATGTTGATGCGGCGCAGGCCGGCCGCGCGCAGCTTGGGCGCAAGGGGGGCGAGGAGAGTGCCGTTGGTCGTCAGCCCCAGGTCACTCAGGCCGGGCGTGGCGGCGAGGTCGCGCACTAGGTCCAGAATGTCATCCCGCAGGAGCGGCTCGCCGCCCGTGACCCGCACCTTGTGGATGCCGCACTCGACGGCCAGGCGGACGAAGCGCACGATCTCATCACGGGTCAAGAGGTCTTGTCCCTCTGTCCCCTCCGGCTCGCCAGGGGCGGGGCCTTTGGGCGGGCGGCAGTAGATGCACCGCAGGTTGCAGCGTGAGGTGACAGCGATGCGCAGGTATCGGAGGGTACGGCGAACGTCCAGTGCGTGGTTGGGAGGAGTCAAAGGCGGCTACACCTCAGGTGGCGCATAGCTCGACGACCTCAACTGTCGCCCCTGCAGGGGCTTCGGCGGCATCGGCGGGCAACACGATGAGGCAGTTGGCTCGGCTCAGCGCGTGGACGTGTGCGGACCCGTGATAGGGCAGGGGGGCCACTGCCCACCCGCCCTCCGCCTCGCTCAGGACGCCTGGGAGATGGGCGAGACGTCCTGGGCGGTGGTGCGTTGGCCCAGCGAGCACGGCCCTGCGTCGCCGCGGGTTCACATCGGCGTAGCCCATCATCGTCTTGAGCGCCGGCACGACGAAAAGCTCGGTGCCGACGACCACGGAGACGGGGTTGCCCGGCAGCCCGAAGATGGCCGCTGAGCCGCGGCGGGCAAAAACGGTCGGGCGGCCCGGCTGCATCGCAACGCTGTCGAAGAGGACCTTTGCCCCCAGCTCGCACAGGAGGCCCGGCACGAGGTCGAAGTCGCCCGCCGAGACGCCCCCGGAGACCACGAGCGCGTCGGCGCGCATCCCAAGCTCAAGCAGTTCCCGCAACCGCGCCGGCTCATCGGGCGCAATGCCCAGCAGGGTCGGCTCGATCCCCAGAAGGCGCAGGCGGGCGGCCACGTAGGGAGCATTGGCGTCGCGGATCTTCCCGCCCGTGGGCGTCTCGTCAACCGCCACAACCTCGTTGCCGGTGGAGAGGATGGCGACCGTGGGCCGACGATGGACGTGCACTGTGGCGCACCCGCACGCGGCAAGGGTGGGCACGGTGAGGGGGGTGACGACCTGTCCCGCCTTGAGCACCACGTCGCCGCGGGCCACATCTTCCGCCCGCAGGCAGATGTTGGCGTTGGGGGTTACCGCTTTGAGGATCAAGACCGTGCCTTGCTCGGGGCCTGGCGCCGTGTCCTCCAATCGCACGACGGCGTCAGCGCCTTCGGGCACGGGCGCGCCCGTCATTATCCGCGCGCATTCGCCGGGACGAATGGCCCGCGTTGGGACCGCTCCGGCAGGGACGTGCTCGATGACCCTGAGAGTGCGCGGCACGCTGGCAAGGTCCGCCCTTGCGACCGCGAAGCCGTCCATCGCCGCCTTGTTGAAGGGCGGCATATCCACGTCGCTGGCGACATCCTCAGCGAGGACCAGGCCTAGGGCATATGCCAGGGGCACTTGCGTCGCCTCGGTGCGAGGTACGCTCCCCAGGGTCATCCGCAAGGCATCCTCGAACGCGACCATAAGCGCGCCCTCGGGCCAAGGGGGAGAATCACCTGTGGAGGTCGGCGGCCACGAAGTCGAGGCCCAGGCGGGCAAGGGTCTCGGGCTTGGGCACCCCGTCGGGCGTCCAGCCCATCTCCTCGAAGTACTCGGCCTGTTGGACATCCAGGTCCACGCGGACCCCCTTGGTGGCGCCGGCGCGCAGCGGGGGGATGCCGAGGATGCGCTTAGGAACCTTGAACTCGGCGTTCTTGAGACCCTCGCGGAGGTTGAAGGCCACGCGGAGGTTGGCGATGCGGTCGCCTATCGTCACGAGGTCCTCCGGGGTCCAGCTCGTGCCCATCGCGCCGTTGAGGAAGTCGGCCTGGGCCTGCGCCGGGACGCACACGGAGCCAAACATGCAGCAGCCCTCGGCGTTGATGACGTGCATGAGGGCGCTCTGGATGCGATGGGCCTTCGCCTTGCCGCGGTACTCGTACTTCTTCTCAGGCGTCCAGCCGCCATAGAGGTGCTCGAGGCCTGTGACGGGGAACCCGGCCTCGGCTGCCCAGGCGCTGAACTGGGTGTGGCGGCCTGGCGTGGCGTCGAGCTTGTAGCTGGAGGCCAGGCCGGGGCTCAGCCGCGGGTCGTGCATGGGGAGCTCTTCGCCCTGGAGTTGCATGGCGCATTTGACGGCGCCCTTGCCGATCCGCTTGGCGGCGGCCCGCGAGCCGTCGGCCAGCACGGCGCCGAAGCCCTCGGCACGGGCGATCTGCTCGGTGAGCGTCACCATCGCCTCGGCGTTGCCCCAGGTGAGCTCGAGGCCGCCCGTGTCGTCCTTCGTGATGATGCCCTTCTCGTAGCACTCGAAGGCGAAGGCCAGGGTGCAGCCGGTCGAGATGGTGTCCATGCCGTAGCGGTTGCAGATGTCGTTTGCCTTGCAGATGGCGGCGAGGTCGTCAACGAGGAGCATCGCGCCGAAGGAGCCAAGGGTCTCGTATTCGGGCTTACCGCCCTCGACGGCGAAACGCCCGGAGGTCCGCACGAAGCCGCCGCAGGCGATGGGGCAGTGCCAGCAGCCGTAGCGCTGGTGCTGGACATCCTGCACTGCTTCGTCGCTGATCTTGGAAGCAGTTGGGAAGTCCTCGCGCGTGCCCGCCCAGTTCTTCACCGGGCAATCGCCGCTGGCCACGGCGCCGGCTGTGAGGCCCGAGGTGCCAAACTTGTGGAAGAGCTCGAAGAGCCCCGTGCCGCGCATGACCTGGACCCAGCGCTCGCGGTCGGCGCGCATCTTCGCCTCGTCTGCCAGCGGCACGCTCATGGAAGGCACAGCGACGATGGCCTTGACCCTCTTGGAGCCCATGACGGCCCCCAGGCCGCTGCGGCCAGCCGCGCGGTCGCGGTCATTCATGATGCAGGCGAGCAACCTGGCGGCCTCGCCCACGGGGCCGATGGAGGCGACGGCGGCCTCGGCGCCGTAGAGGGCCTTCAGGCGCTCCTCGGTCGCGCGAACGTCGAGGCCCCACAGGTCGGCGGCGCTCTTCACAAGGGCCTTGCCCGCGTCGAGCAGGATGTAGACCGGCTCGGCGCTGATGCCGCGGAGGACCACGCCGTCGAAGCCTGCGAACTTCATCTTCGGGCCGAAGTCGCCCCCGCAGTTGGCGTCGCCGAACCCGCCCGTCTTGGGCGACTTGCCGACCACCTGGAAGCGGTTGCCGCAGATCGCCGGCGTGCCGCTCAGCGGTCCGGCGAAGAAGCCCAGGAGGTTCTTGGGGCCGAGGGCCTTCACGTGCGGCTTCATCCGCGTGTAGAGATAGTAGGCGCCCAGCCCGTAGCCGCCGAGATACTTGTGGTAAAGCTCATCAGGCGGGGCCTCGAGCTTCACCCGCCCGCTGGCGAGGTTCACGAACGCCACCCTGCCCATGGTTCCAGGTACACCCATTGCCTTCTCCTTGCGCGAGAGTTGACCGAGACGGCAATTGCGGCCCGACTACGGGAGTCTAGGGGTTTCGGTCCCAGGTGTCAAGCGCGACAGGTTGGTTGTGTGTGCGGCTCTGTTTGACTCCTCTGCCTGCCGCCCGTAAGATATGCGGTGGCTTTGTGGTCGCTCCTGACATGCTGAAAGGAAGGGCCGGTGCACGAGATTCTGGGCAAGGAACGCTACTCTGATGCGGTGTTTATGATGGTGCTCGCCGCGCCTCTGATCGCCCGAAAGGCTCAGGCGGGGCAGTTCGTCATCGTTCGCATTGACGAGGAGGGCGAGCGAATCCCTTTGACCATCGCCGACTTCGACCGCGAGAGGGGCGAGTTGGTCATCGTGGTCCAGGAGGTCGGCAAGACGACGAGGCTCTTGGGCCGCATGGAGGTGGGCCAGAGCGTGCTGGACGTGACCGGACCGCTGGGCGTGCCGACCCATATCGAGAAGGTCGGCACCGTGTGCTGCGTGGGGGGCGGCGTCGGCATCGCGGCCGTCCATCCCGTCGCTCGCGCCTTCAAGGAGGCAGGGAACCACGTCATCTCGATCATCGGCGCGCGAAACAAGTCGCTGCTGTTCTGGGAGGACAAGATGCGGGCCGCCAGCGACGAGCTGATCGTGACGACCGACGACGGCTCCTATGCTGCGAAGGGCTTTGTGACCGACCGCCTCAACGAACTGATCGCCGCGGGCCGGAAGCTGGATGAGGTCTTCGCAGTCGGCCCCACCGTGATGATGCGCGCCGTGGCCGAGACGACGCGTCCCCACAAGATCAAGACGGTGGTGAGCCTGAACCCGATCATGGTGGACGGGACTGGGATGTGCGGCGGATGCCGCGTGCTCGTGGGCGGCAAGGCGCGCTTCGCCTGCGTCCACGGCCCGGACTTCGACGCCCACGAGGTGGACTTTGCCAACCTGTTGTCGCGCCAGCGCCAGTACCTGGAGCAGGAGAAGGCAGCCGTGGAGAGCTGCTCTTGATCGCGGAATGCGGATTTCGGATTGCGGAATGGACGAGCATGGCGCCGGAGCAGGAAATGAGCCACCCGTAGTTCGCCGCCGGCAGTCCGGAATCCTGTCGCGCCATCGGACCACAATCCTCCTCGGTGCACTTGTGCTCTACACGCTTGCCCTGGGGGTGGCGGTCTGCGACGACGTCTTCCACCTCGGGCTGTTTCCCACCGCGCTGGAGCGTGAGGCGCTCGGGCACATCCGCCGCTTTGAGAGCGCTGACGAGGCTGTCCGACGCGAGGCCGCCGAGAAGCTGGTGCGCGAGGTTGACGGCTTCGTGGCTATCCCCGCGCTCATAGAGGCCCTCGACGCCCGCTCCCCGCGCGTGCGAGAGCTGGCGGCCGACTGCCTCCGCCGCATCACAAACGTTGTCCTCTCCCACGACCCCGCCGACTCCCCCGCGAAGCATCGCGCCGAATGGCGCCGGTGGTGGCGGGAGAACCGCGACCGGTTCTAGGAAGACGGCCTGTACTGGCGAGGCTCCTGGGCTGCCGTTCCTTGCGCGGGCCCCGCGAAAACGTATAATTCCCCTTATGGCTTCCCCCGAGCTTGAGTACCTTCGCCTCATGAAGCTCATCCGCGCCTTCGAGGAGCGGGTGGACCGCCTCTTCGTTGAGGGGAGAATCCACGGGACGACCCACCTGTGCATCGGCCAGGAGGCGGTGCCCGTGGGGGCCTGCGCCGCCATTCGGCCCAGCGACCTGGCCAGCGGCAGCCACCGCGGCCACGGCTTGGCCCTCGCCAAGGGCCTGCGCCCCGACCGCCTGATGGCAGAACTCCTCGGCAGAAGGGACGGCTACTGCCAGGGCAAGGGCGGCACGCAACACGTCGCCAGCTTCGCCCATGGCTTCCTGGGCACCAATGGGATCACGGGCGGCGGCATCCCTATCGCCACGGGAGCGGCGCTCTCGGCCAAGCTGCGCGGAACGGGCCAGGTGGTCCTGTCCTTCTTCGGCGACGGCGCGACTAACCAGGGCACCTTCCACGAGTCGCTCAACATGGCCGCCATTTGGAGACTCCCCGTCATCTACGTCTGCGAGAACAACCTCTACGCGATGTCCACCCCCATCCGCGAGGCGGTCGCCATCGAGCGCCTCTCGGCCCGCGCCGCGGCCTATGGGATGCCGGGCGAGACGCTTGATGGCAACGACGTGTTGGAGGTCCGTGAGGCCGTGGCCCGCGCCGTGGAGCGCGCCCGCGCGGGCGACGGCCCGACCCTCCTGGAGTGCCTGACCTATCGCCACCACGGCCACTCGAAGAGCGACCAGCGCGAGTACCGCACCCGTGCGGAGGAGGACTGCTGGCTCCAGCTCGACCCGCTGCTGCGCTCCGAGCGGCGCCTGATGGCGCAGGGCGAGCTGGGGGCCGAGACCCTCGCCCGCCTCGATGGCGAGGTGGCCGCCGAGATCGCCGCAGCCGTGGCCTTTGCCGAGGCGAGCCCGCCCCTCGAGGCCGCGCTTGCCACCCATGGTGTGTATGCCGAGTGAGCCAGCCGTGCCCCAGGTCACTTTCGCCGACGCCATCCGAGCCGCCCTGATCGAGGAGATGAAGCGCGACGAGCGCGTCATCCTCCTGGGCGAGGACATCGCGCTCTATGGCGGCGCTTTCCGCGTGACCCGCGACCTCGTGAGGCACTTCGGGCCGCAACGGGTGATCAACACGCCGATCTCAGAAAACAGCTTCGTGGGCGTGGCCGTCGGCGCGGCCCTCACGGGCATGCGGCCCGTTGTCGAGATGATGTTCATGGATTTCATCGCCCTGGCGATGGACCAGATCGTGAACCATGCAGCGAAACTGCACTACATGTACGGCGGCCAGGCCCGCGTCCCGCTGGTCATCCGCGCGCCGGCCGGGGCCGGCCGCGGCTATGGGCCAAGCCACTCCCAGAGCCTGGAGGCCTGGTTCGTCCACACGCCGGGGCTCAAGGTCGTCGCACCCTCCACCCCGCGCGATGCCCACGGGCTGCTCAAGGCGGCCATCCGGGACGACAACCCCGTCCTCTTCGTCGAGAGCAAGCTCCTCTATGGGGTGAAGGGCGAGGTACCCGACCCCGACGAGGTGGTCCCGATCGGCCGGGCCGCGGTGGTGCGCGAAGGGGAGGACGTGACGCTTCTCGCTTACTCGCGGATGACGGGTCTGGCCATTGAGGCCGCCTCGCGCCTGGAGGGCGAGGGGCTGGACTGCGAGGTGCTCGACCTGCGCACTCTCGCCCCACTCGACGAGGAGACGGTGGTGGTCTCGGTGGCCAAGACGCGCCGCGCGGTAATCGTCGAGGAAGATACGCGTCGCGGCGGCGTGGGGGCCGAGCTCGCCGCCGTCATCGCCGAGCGGGCGTTCCGTCACCTCGACTCGCCCGTCGTGCGCGTCGCTTGCGCCGACGTGCCCATCCCGTGCAGCCCCGCGCTGGAGCGGGCAGTGCTGCCATCGGTGGAGAAGGTCGCCGCCGCGGTCAAGAGCCTGATCTGACCCGAGGAGGCCGCATGGTAACAAGGGTGATAATGCCGAAGCTGGCGGCCAACATCGAGGAGGCCACCGTCGGCCAGTGGTTCAAGCGTGAGGGCGAGAGCGTGAGTGTGGGCGAGCCGCTCTTCGAGGCGATCACCGACAAGGCGGCCGTCGAGGTCAAGGCCGAGGGCGGCGGAGTGCTGCGGCGAGTGCTTGCCCCCGAGAACAGCGTCGTGCCCGTCGGCCAAACCATTGCCCTCATAGCCGAGTCCTATGAGGAGCTGCCGCCCGTCGAGCTGCCGCGTCCAGCCGCCCGCCCCGCTGAGGCGGCCGACATCAAGGCGTCCTTCGGCGCCCGGCGGCTGGCCAAGGAGCTGGGCGTGAGCCTTGCCCAGGTCGTCCCGTCCCGCGCCGACGGCCGAATCACCGAGGAGGACGTGCGGCGAGCGGCGGCGCGCACCCAGGGACCGCCCGTCCTCGAGCGCATCCCGCTCAGCCCCCTCAAGCGGGCGGTCGCTAGCCACCTGGCCCGCATCAGCCGCGAAGCGGTGCCCGCCTTCGTCGCTGCGGATGCCGACTTCTCGGCGGTCCTGGCCGCCCTGCCGAAGCTGGGCGAGGCGGCCGGCGTGCGCGTCCTGGCTCGCGACGTGGTGGTCTACCTGGCGGCTCGATTGCTGCCGCGGCACAGGCTGCTCAATGCTTGCTTCAGCGAGGATGCCATAGCCGTCTACCAGCCTGTTCACATCGGGCTGGCCTTCGACGTTGAGCGCGAGAGCACAGTTGTGGTCCCAGTGCTGCACGACGCCGACCGCAAGGGGCTCGGCGAGATCGCGCGCGAGGCCGCGGCCCTCGCCGACCACGCGCGGGGCCATCATCTCGATCTTGCCGAGCTTGCCAACGCGACGTTCACCATCGCCGACCACAGCGAGCTGGGAATCGGCAGCTTCGTGCCCATCCTCAACGAGCGGCAGAGCGCGATCCTGGCCCTGAGCGCCATCGAGCGTCGCCCCGTGGCCCGCGGCGACGCCGTGGGCCTGGCGCCCCTGGCCACCCTGGCCGTGGCCTTTGACCACAGGGTGCTCAACGCCACCACTGCCGCCGCCTTCCTGCTCGAGCTCAGGGCCGCCATCGAGCGCTTTGCCGCACCGTAGGCCCGAGAGCCCGCAGGTCTCCCGGTGGAACATGCGCGCCTTCTACGTTCGCCCCTCGGATAACGGGAACTATGGGGTGGAGTCCGCCCTTTGTGGCCTCGGGCGCCCTGTGGAGGAACTCCACATCGCGCTCTTCCGCGGCTTCCGTGTGCCGCTGGAGCCCGTGAACTTCGACCCCCGCGCGGACGGCCTGGCACAGCTCAACCGCTACGACCTTGTGGTTCTCGCGGGGGTGGACCCCGTGGTGCTCTCGCCCGCCGAGCAGCTCGCAGTGGCGGCCTTCGTCGAGCGCGGCGGTGGGCTGCTGGCCATCGGCGGGAGCCACAGCTTCGGGAACGCCGAAGGCACCTATCAGCTCCTCGACCCCATCCTGCCGGTGAAGGTGCTTCGCGGGCTCGACATCGAGGTCAACGCGATGCCGGCCGCGACGATGCACCCGATAGCCCGCGGGCTGCCGACGCCGCTCGGCTACGTCGGCAAGGTGCATCCGGTGGAGCTAAAGCCCGGCGCCCAGCTCGCTATGAAGGCTCGCGACCTGCCCCTCGCCGTCGCCGGCGAGTGCGGCTACGGCAGGGTGGTGGTCCTCGCCTCGTACCCCGAATGCGACGAGTCGGAATATGGCTGGTTCTTCACCGGCGACGCCTTCGACGACTTCCTCCGAAGCACTGTGTCCTGGCTCCGAAAGGAGCAGGAGCGCGTCTGGTTCGAGAGCTTCTCGCTCCCCAACCGCCAGGTCGTGGTGGGGAACGAGGAGTTCGGGCGCCTGAAGCTGACCGGCCCGGAGGCTGTCGCCCTTCAGCTCAGGACGACCCTGACCGATGCCGCCGGCAGGACTCTTCACGACAGCACGGCCTCGCTCCAGCCCAAGGCCGCCCACGATAACGTCTTCGCGTTCCGTGTGCCCGACGATCCGAAGGGCAGGGGCGTCCATTACGTCGCCGTGAGCGTGCTGGACGCTCAGGGGCGCGAGCTTGCCCGACGCGACGTGGCCATCGAGGTGGTGAACCCTACGCGGGTCGCCACCGAGCTGGCGTATGGGCGGCGGGCGTTCTTCCCCGGCTCGGTCGCCCACTTGGTGCTTCACGCGTCGAGCGACCTGCGCCAGGCGCCCGACGAGCTGGTCGCCGACGTGGCGCTGCTCGACGACGGCGGGCAACCGGTCAGCGCGCCCAAGCGGCGGGCCATCCGTCGCCGGGGTGACGCCTATGAGGCCGCCGAGCTCGCGCTGCCCGTGCCCAGGCTGCGGCCCGGCAGCTATCGGCTGCGCGTCGAGCTGCGGGTGGGCGAGGAACTGGCCGACGTCGCCTGTGAGCAGCTCCACGTCCTGGCTTCATCTCCTAACCGCGGGGAGTTTCCGTTGATCGCCGACGGCGGGTTCCATCTCGACCGCGCGACGACGGATGAAGCGGTGCGGGGCCTGGCGGCAGCGGGCGTGAACACCCTGTCGCTGCCCGGCCCGCCGAGCCCGACGGCCGGGCGGGGGGCACATCGTGAGGCGATGCTGGCCTACGCGGAGGAGTGCGCGGTGCGGGCGGGCATGGCGCTCGCGCATCATCGGCGCAGGCTTGTGCCGGGCCTCAGCACCGTCGCGCCGCTGTCGCCCTGTGCTCTCACGCCCGAGTTCCGGGAGGCCCTGGAGAGAGAGGTCAGGCCCCTCCTCGCAGCGGCAGCGAAGACGCCGGCCCTGTGCCTCCAGGAGCTGTCGTCTCAGACCTGGGTGGACGGGTCCCAGCTCTGCCGCTGCCCGGCCTGTCAGGCGGCCTTCAAGCGCAACTTCGGCTCCCAGCTCCCGCCCGAAGACGCCGCGGCCCTCGACCCCGCGCAGCGGCGGGCGCTCGGCGCGTTCGTCACCTCTTATTGGTGGCACGCCTTCGCTGCCGTGGCGAAGCTGCGGGATGAGGCGGCCGCGGGGGTGAAGCTTTGGGCCACATTCGACTCGACGAGTTTCCTGCGCGATGGGCCTGGAGCGCCATACTGCGATGCCCTGGTGTGGGCGCGGGCCTGCGACGGCGTCGAGGTGGCCGCCGAGCGCGACCTCGCGCGGTTCCGCCTGTCGCTCACCGGGCACCGGGGCATCATGAGCTCCCTCGAGAAGCCGTTTGGGGCGCAGTTGGACATCGCGGAGGGGGCTCTGGCGCCCGCCGAGGCCGCCTACACTGCCATCGTCCACGGTGCCACGTCGTTGCGCGTTGCCGACAACCCTCGCTTCCTGTTCTTCAAGCGTCAGCCGCCCCTGGGCGCGGCAGTCGGCGCGTTGTTCACACGTCTGGCTCGCGCGGCGCCTCTGCTGGCGCACACTCGGCGTCCACACGCGCGGGTCGCCGTCCTGTTCCCCTTCAGCGAGGTGGCAACACGCGACAGCCGAGAGCTGCTGCCCGCCTTCCGACTGCTCTACGATGCGCTCGGGGAGGTGGACATCCTTCACGAGCGGCTCGCAACTGACGAGGCGCTTGCGCCGTACGGCGCGGTGGCGATAATAGGCGCGGAGCAGTTGGCGCGGCGTGCCGCCGCAGCCGTGGGTGCCTTCGTCGAGCGGGGTGGTCTCCTCCTGGCGGACCGCCCTCAGCTACGGGATGAGGAAGGGACGCCGGCCGCGTGGCCCGAGGCCTTCTTCGGGGAGTCGGAGACCTCGGTGTTCGGCGCCATCACCATCCGGCGCCGCCGCTACGGGGCGGGGCGAACCGCGCTCTTTTCGGCGGAGCTGGCCCCGGCTTACGAAGAGGCCGTGAGGGCAGGGGACAGCCTCGCCGCCCGCGAGCTGCGGCGGGCCGTGGAGCAGACTGTTGCCGAGCACGGCGTGAGGCCCTGGGCGCGCGCGAGCGAGCAGGAGGTCGAGGTGGGCATTCGCAGTTGCCCCAACACGTGGCTCCTCGCCGCCGTCAACCACAGCGATGAGACCCGAGCTGCCCAGGTGGAGCTGGATGCCGCGGCCGTCCGCGCCACGTGCGCCTTCGACCTGGCGACCGGGGAGCCGCTTGTGGTCCACAGGCAAGGCAGGGCAGTGCTGACCCTGCGCCTGGCTCCCCGCGACGGCGGCCTGTGGGTGCTCTACCCAGAGCGGCCGTTCACTCTTCGGCTCGAGACCCCGGCAAGCGTGCGCCTTGGCGGTGGCAGCCTGGGCTACAAGGCACTCGTCCTGACGGAGTCTGGCCATCCCGCGCCGGGCAGACACGTCGTCCGGGTGTGCGTGGTGGACCCAATGGGGGAGGAGCGTCCGGAGCACGGCGGCCTGCGGCTGACCACCGACGGCGTTCTGGAGGCCTCGCAGCCCTTTGCGGTCAACGACAGGCCGGGGCGCTGGACAGTTCTCCTGAGCGATCCCCTGACGCGTAGGGCGGTGCGGCGCACGGTCGAGGCGACGGAGGATAGGGGCGTGACGCCATGAGCCTGCGCGAGGAAATCATCGCCAATCTGACTGGGTACTCGAAGGCGATGTATTCCACGTGGTTCTACTATGGCCCGGCTCGCATCCTGCTCGACGCCGGGGAGGGCGTGAGCTGCGCGTTGGAGAACTTCGTCTTCGCCATCGAAAAGGTCTTCCTGAGCCACGGCCACTACGACCACATAGGGGGGCTGCCGGGGCTGCTTCAGTCGCGTCGCTCGGCCCGCGGAGACAAAGAGAAGCCGCTCGAGGTCTATTATCCCGACGGTGACGAGTTGATCGCGGTCCAGAAGCGCTACGTGGAAGGGCTCTCCTATCGGCTGGGCTACGAGCTGACATGGCACGGCATCGAGCCGGGGCAGCGCGTGCAGCTTGGCACTGGGCGTGACCGCGGCCACCTCGTGCCCTTCCGCGCCCGTCACGGCGGCCGCTCGCTCGCCCTCGGCTTCAACGTGGTGGAGGAGCGCAGGCGTCTGCGCCCGAAGTACGCGGGCCTGTCCGAGCGGGAGATCGCCGACCTGGTCCGTGGCCAAGGACCAGGGCAAGCGGTGCCGCGCGAAGAACTCACCGAAGTTTACGAAAAGATCCTGCTCGCCTACAGCGGCGATTCGATGCCGCTCGACCCCGACGTGGTGCGCGAGGCCGAGGTGCTCATGCACGAGGCCACATTCTTGTCAGCCGACGACCGCGACACGCCGGCCCACGCCACGGTGGAGGAGGCCATCCGCGTGGCTGTGGACGCCAGGGTCAAGCTCCTGGCCATCTTTCACGTCTCGTCGCGATACCAGCGCCGAGAGGTCGAGCGGCGCGTGGGGGAACTTGCCGCCCAACTCGCGCCCGACCTGCCCCTCGTCGTCTTCCGCTCGGCCAGTAAGCTGGCCATCACCCGATGACAACACTGCCCTGGAGCGCCAACGGCTGCGGCGGTTGAGGGCCGGCGCGCGATCTGCTATAGTGGCCAGCGGGAGGCAAGGAGCCATGCTGATGCGGGTCGCCTGTGGGCATGTGCTGCCCGTTGTTCTTGCTGTGCTCGTTGTGGCAGCGGCGGCGAGCGCCCTCGGCGGCGAGCCACGCCGTCAGGGGGGCGACGAGTCTCCTCTCAGGGTGATGCTCCACATCCCGTTCGATGGCAGCGCTGACGCGGCGTTCTCGGCGAATGGGCGGACGAGGACCTCGTACGGGCAGGTGATGTATCGGCCGGGCATTCGGCGGCGCGGGCAGGGGGCCGAGATCGGCTCCGAGCGGTTCCCCTGCGGCCTCCTCGTCCCCTGCGAGGGGATCCTCGACAAGGAGCGCGGCACCATCGAGTTCTGGTACATGCCCCTGTGGAACCCTGCGGACCCCACGCAGCAGCGCGCCCGACGCACCTTGGTGGCCGACGATAAGCCGGCCGGCGCCGTAGGCCAGTTCTGGCTGGGCATCGAGGGCGCCGCAGTGCAATTCCGCGTCCAGGGGCAGCAGGCCTGGGGCGACCCGTCCGGTGGACTCGTCGGCGTCTCTGCCTCGATGCGCCGCTGGGAGCCGGAGACGTGGCACCACGTCGTGGCCACCTGGGACGGGCGCGCTGCGGCGGGCTCGGGCGGTGGCGGCCAAGGCGGCCACATCCGCCTCTTCCTCGACGGCGTCCTGGCGGCCGAGCTGCCCCTCCAGTGGCTCCTGCCTCAATCCGAGACGCTCTACATCGGCTCTGACCGTTACGGTGGGTTTCGGGCCGACGGCCTCTTCGACGAGTTCCGCATCTACAACCGGGCGCTGACGCCAACTGAGGTAGAGCTCTCGCACATTGACAGCCTGAAGCGCGAGAACGCCCCCCTTGCGCCACGCCCTGTGCCCGCTCAGCCGCCTGCCGGCGCCGAGCGCAAGGCGCCGCGGCTGAGCTTCCACGCGACGTTCGACAACATCCTCGAAGCGCAGACGGCAACCGGCGACCCGAGGCCGCTCGTGGCCGCGGGAGCGACCTTTCAGCCCGGGCTCTCCGGCCAGGCGCTCGTGGCCGGCCAGGGTCTGAGACTCGCCTACAGCTTTGCTAAGAACTTCTCGAAGGATGAGGGGGCAATGACGCTCTGGGCGCGGCCCCTCCCCGAGGCCATGACCTGGCGCGGCGTCCTCGTGGCCGACAACCGCCAGGACGTGGACCCGCAGCGCGACGTCCCGGGCTCTCTTGCCCTGTGGCTTCAGCGCGACGGCTCGACAAGAGCCACCCTCGCGCTCTGGCCGCTGAGGCTCCACGAGGCCCTGCCCCGCTGGGACGCGGGCGATTGGCATCATTTCGCCGCCTGCTGGCGCCGCGGGGAGCGGGTGGTCTTCTACGTCAACGGCCAAGAGGTCGGCCGTGCCACCGGCGCCCAGGCCACGTGGGGGGGTGAACCACCTGAGCGCTTGCTGGTCGGCTCGCTCGACGGGCGAATCGCGGCGGGAGCGCTGCTGGACGACCTGCGCTTCTACGACGTCCCGCTGTCGCGTGCTCAGGTGCAGAAGGAGGCCGCGCAGTTCATCCTACCGCTGGTCCTTGAGCTTGGGCGCACCCTTTTCGTGCGCGGCGAGGCTGCGGAGCTGGTGGCGCGCTTCTACAACGGCACGAGCGAGGAGGTTCATGCCCAGCTCAGCGTGCGGGTCCTCGCCCCCGACGGGCGCGAGGTCGCGCGCAGCGCCCCGCCCATCGAGGCTCACCCCCATCAGTGGGTCGCGGTGCGCCTCCGCCTGAGCGCCGAGGCCCTTGGGTCCGAGGGACTCTACCAGGTCGTCACGAGTTGCGAAGGGCGCCCGACCTGTCCCAAGGCATACTTCCTCGTCGTCTCCCCCGAAGGCCAGGCCCCGGCCGCCGAGGATGGCAGCCCCAGCGCCGGCGCCGAACACCTTCAGACCATCGAGTGCGCCAAGCAGTCTGGCGTCGAGGCCTTTTGCGAATCCGGCGGCTCGCGGGTCATGAGAGGCGAGGTTGGAGACTACCGCGAGGCCGCGGCCTACCCAGACGCCCGGATCGCCTACCGCTTCCGCATCGAGCGAGTGGGCGTGCCTCACGTGGCGGAGGTGACGTATCCCGCCGACCGCGCCCGCGCCGCCGAGATCATCATGACCTCGCGCCATCAGCCCGCCTCCTTCGACGTCGCCACGGGATACCTCGTTGATCAGGAGGAGGCAGCCTCCGCGCCACGCATGGTCACCCTCCCCATATACTTCTGGCCGAGGGAAAAGGAGCACGCGCTCGTCTTCCGCACGCTGCTCGGCGGGCAGCCGGCGGCGTGCGCGCGCCTCGTCATTCGCCGCTTGCCGGAGCGTTTGCCGCCGGCCCGCGTGGAACGTCCCGCTGAGGGAGGTCGCAGCATCGGCCTGCACTGGGACGACCCCGCCGTCCCCGTCGAATTCGGCGCCCTGGGCCAGACCCCACCCGAAATCTACGAGAGCTTCCGCCGGCTGGTGGACTACTTGTGCTTCACGGGCCAGGACCTGCTGTGTTACCCTGTCGCGTGGCACTTCGGCCCGCTGTACCCCACCGCCGCCGAGGAGTTCCGCCTCGGCACCGGCGGCGACCGCCACTGCACCGACTGGGTGGAGTACGTCCTCCACCTCTGCGAGCAGCGCGGCATCAAGTTCATCCCAGAGATCGCCTTCGACGACTCGGTGGCCCTCTCGCGGGCCTACTCGGCCCACACGGCCACAATGGTGGCGGAGGGCACACCGACGGCGAGGATGGTGCTGTGGGACGACACCCTCTCGCGCGGGGAACCCGGCGGCCCGCCGCGCTACAACCCGCTCCATCCCGTTGTCCGCGCGGCAGTGCTCGAGCGCATCACGGAGGTCGTGGAGCGCTACGGCAAGTCGCCGGCCCTGGTCGGCGTGTCGCTCGTCCTCGGACCCCAGCAGGCCACCTGGTTCGGCTCGATCCAGTGTGGCTACGACGATGAGACCGTGGCGGAGTTTGTGAAGGAGACGGGCGTGGAGATTCCTGAGGGCAAGGCCGGCCCCACGCGATTCTCCGAGCGCGCCCGCTGGTTGTTGACCAATCGCTACGACCAGTGGGTCGCCTTCCGCTGTCGCCGGCTCCGTCAGGTCTACGTGGACCTCGCCAGCCGCCTCCAGAGCAAGCGCCCCAATCTTGCCCTTTACCTGAGCGTGGCCCTGCCCGACGCCGCAAGCTGGCAGCCGCTCATGAACCTCACGCCGTTGGCCGCGCGGCCCGGTTCGCTCGGCGACCTTTACAAGGAAGCAGGGCTTGACATCGCCCTCTACAAGGACCGCCCGGCCAACCTCTTCCTGCGTAGGGTGACGTATCCGACCGACGACCGCTACCTGGCCTATCGCTTCGGCCCGCAAGGCCCCAACCCCCACCCCGTCCTCGTGCGCGACCATGCCCTTCTCAGCGAGGGCGGCGCGCCGCTAATCGGCTTCCCGCGGCAGGCCGCCGCCTTCTCTCACCGGTACTTCGAGTCCGCCATCGGTATGGCGCGGCCCATGCCCGGCTTCTGGTGGCGCGAGCACCCCCTGCGGGCGTCACACCCCACTCCAGCGGGGCGGAGGTTTCTGGAACCACTCGCCCACGCTGTGGCGGAGCACGACGCATTGAGCCTGAGCGTGGGCGGGGGCACGCTTGCCACGGCCGGCCACGAACCTGAGCTGCTGGAGTTCGCGCGGGCCTTCCGCGCCCTCCCGGCCGAGACCTTCATCAGCATCGGGGGCCTCTCGGACCCCGTCTGTGCACGCGAGCTTCATCGCGGCGACGGCCTGTACTTCTACCTGGTCAACCGCACCAGTCACCGGGTGGATGCCTACGTCGGGTTCTCCGCGCCTGATGTATCGGTGCGCGACTTCGTGGCCGCCAAGGATGTCGCCCTGCCCCAGGTAAACAAGCGAGAGGTCCCGGCTGCCCTGCCGAACGGCTTCGTCAGTGAGCACGCGCTGCCCGAGGAGGAGGGGCCGCTCCCCGGCGAGCCAGGCGCCACCCAGCCCCTGAGCGGCTCGCTCCTCCACGTGACCCTGGAGCCCTATCAGCTCCGCTCTTACCGCGTGCTGACCGCTGGGGCGCTGATCAGCTACGTTTCCGCCCAGGCGCCAGCGGCGTACAGGGCGCGCCTCGCCCAGCGCATCGAGTCGGCCAAGGGCCTCGTCGCAAACAGCAAAGCGGGGGTGGAGGCCATTGCCGCCGCACGGGCGACCCTCGACCTCATCGCGCGCGCCTGGCGCAAGCACGAGCTCTCCCGCGTCGAACTCCTCCTCGAGAGCTACCCCCTCGCGCGCCTGCGATAGTCGCCGCGCGCCGCATCCGCGTCCTCCTGCGTCACGCTGCCCACTCACGCGCCTGCGATAGCGCGGCCATCGGCCGCGTCCGAGACAACTATCCCGCTCGCCCCTTCAGGGGGCCAACATCGCATCCCGCCAGCGACTTGGTCCCCTGTAGCCAGCGCCTCAAACCCTTGTCAACACGTGACTTGCGGAATGCTGGGGCAACAGAGGGCCAACTCGCGCGCTGTGGATTTGGCCCTCTGTTGGGGTCGGGCGCAAACGGCCGGCGGCGGGCCGGAGGCTCAGGCGTAAGGGGCGGCAGCGCAGGCCGTGTCGTAGAGCGCTACGATCTTCTCGGGCGGGACGTTGGCGAGGATGTTGTGGACTTGGGTGAAGACGAAGCCGCCGCCCGGCTTGAAGGTGGCGACGAGGCGGCGGACCTCGGCCTCGATGTCGCCGAGAGTGCCGTGGGGGAGGGTATGCTGGGTGTCGCAGCCCCCGCCCCAGAAGCATAAGTGTTTGCCGTACTCGCGCTTGAGCGTGGCGGGGTCCATGCTCGCGGCGCCGATCTGCACGGGGTTGATGATCTCCACGCCGATCTCAATGAGGTCGCCGAGGATGGGCTCGATGGCGCCGCAGGAGTGGAGAAAGAGGCGTGCGGAGGTGTGGCGGCGGATGTGCTCGTAAACCTTTGCTTGCCTAGGCTTTACGAGCTGCCGATAGGTGGCGGGGGAGACGATGAGCGAGGTCTGAGTGCCCAAGTCGTCGCCGACCGCCACAATGTCCGCCAGCCCCTCGATGGCGGGCAGGAAGACCTCCAGATTGGCGATGTGCCAGCGGACTAGGCGGTCGAAGAAGCACTCCACGAGGTCGCGGTCGGCGGCGAGGCGGAGCATGAATTCGGCGAAGCCGAACATGAAGTTGCCGCTCTCCAGGATGTTGCCGCCGAAGCAGGCGAGGGTGGCATAGTCGGTGGTGCGGCGCCAGTGCTCAGCCTGGGCGCGGATGAAGGCGGCCTCCTCGGCGGTCATCACGGGCCACGGGATCGCCTCGATGTCGTCGGGCGTCCTCGCGTTAGCGAGAGGGAAGTGGACTGGCTCGAAGTAGCCGCCGCTGGCGAGCATGCGGGCGACCTCCGTGCCGTCGGGGGCGAACAGGCTCCAGCCGCCGCCGGGGCGGGGAACGGGGTTGTAGTCGCGCGGCACTAGGCACTTGATCGGCAGTCCGCCTGAAGGCGGTGCTCCAGGCAGCGTCATCGGCTTCCAGGCGTCAATGCGGATGCCGAACGAGGGCTCCAGGCGGTGAATCTGCACCACGTCGCCGTGGAACCTCTCTATCAGCTCAAGCTCTGGCTCGGCGAGCTGCTGCATGAGGTCGTAGAGCTTGAAGAGGCGTCCGGCGTTGATGCCGAGGTGGCGCCTCAGCGCGGCATAGGCAGGGGCCTGAATGCCGCTGGAGCGCCAGGCCGCGAAGTCAATCGGCACGCGGTCGGGCTCCTCGTGGTTGATCGCCGCAAGCACGCGTTCGCGGGAAGTCATTTGCCAGCCTCGCTCTCCGCGGGCGGAAGGTGCCTGTACCACGTGAAGTATAGGACGATGCTCAGGGCAACGGTCACTCCGAGGCACCAGGCCATCGTCGTCCATCGGCGAAACATGAGAAAGATGGGGAATAGATATAGAGACACGATCCACGGGACAGCGATGAGGGTGTTGACGAGGTCGCGGGCGAAAGACTCCTTTCGGAAGGCGGGGTCCTCGGCGGCGACGTCGCGCGCGACCGGCCCCCACCAGCCGCCCGGCTGCACGCTTTTGTAGAAGCGCTTCAGGGTCTCGCGGTCCGTCGGCGTCGTGAGCAGTGCAGCGGCGACCGACGCCGCGACGTTGATTCCCACGACGATCGGCAGGTACTCCCAGATAGGCGCCTTGGGGAACCACTGGGCCTGTGCGAGCGCCGCCAGGATGCCCGACAGCGTGCCCGCTGTGAAGCCCCAGCCGTTGAACCGCCACCAGTACCACCGCAGCACGCAGGGGACCATCACTCCGCCGCCGAGGGCAAGCATGATCCATTGAAACATCTGGGCGATGCTCTGCGCCCCGAAGCCGATCACCACGCCGATGATGACCACGGCGGCCGAGGCCACATAGCTGGCCCACACCAGCTCGCGCTGGCTCGCGCGCGGGCGAAGGTAGCGCTGGTAGAGGTCGCGCACCGCGTAGGACGCCCCGGCGTTGATCGTCGCGTCGAAGGTGGACATGAAGGCGGCCAGGAGCGCGGCGAGGGTGATGCCGCGAAGCCCTGTCGGCAGCCGCTTGAGCAGCACCGTTGGCAGCACCATCTCGGGGTCCGCCGTGCCCGCGACCCCCGCGATGGCCAGCACCACGATGGCCGCCACCAGCGGCCAGCGAAAGGTGTGCAGAACGCCCCACAGGGCGCCGATCTTGCAGGCGTCGCGGCTGTTCCGAGCCGCCAGAAACCGCTGGAAGTCGTAGAGCTGCCCCGGGCCGCCGAACTCCAGTATCGTGCCCTTGAGCACCCAGAAGATGACCAGGACGCCAAACATCTCGTAGCCGGCGGCCACCGCGGCGGGGTCAGTCATCTTCCAGGGCGGAACCAGGCTGCCCCAGTCGCTGGAGGCGAGCTTCTGCACCGCCTCCGAGCCGCTGGCGTCCAGGAAGGCGAACGCGCACAGGATCACCACGCCCGCCGTCAGCACGACGGTGTGCACGAGGTCAATGAGCACGACGCTGACGAAGCCGCCCACGATGGCGTAGAGCGAGGTGATCGCCACGAGCAGCAACGCGCAGGCGTTGCGCGACCAGCCCGGCATGAAGCTCTGGCCGAACTTGCCGATGCCCACCGAGCCGTAGGCGATGAAGGCGATCGTCGTCACCACCGCCAGCAGCGCATAGGCCGCGCGGGCCGATTCGCTCGCCGCGCCCGACCCGAACCGCGTCTTCATCCACTCCGCGCCCGTGAGGACCCCCGAGCGGCGAATCCACTTGCCCATGAAAGTCATGAAAAACGCCGCGTAGAAGAAGCCCCAGATGCACTGCTCCCACATCCCCTTCACGCCGTAGAGCATGAACAGCGAGACGATCCACATCGTGCCGGTGATGTCGTAGTAGGCCGAGGAGCCCGATGCCGCGAGCATCCACCACTTGGTCTGGTGCTCGCCGAGGAAGTACGACTCGATCCCGCGCGCCGCCGCGCGGTGCACGTAGAAGCCGAGGGCGATGACAAAGGCGAAGTAGCCTAGGATGATGGCCAGGTCGGCAGGGGGGAGGGGCAAGGGGACGCCTCCAAAGCGGGTGTGGATGCCCCTGGTGTATAGCAAAGGCGCCATGAAAAAGCAACAGGGCGTCAAGTGGTAAGACTCATAGGTCCTTTAGAGCTGATGGGTCCTATGGGTCCTATCGCCTTTGACGCGCCGCCTCCTCGCGTGTAAGATGAGCATGGCCCTAGCCTTTCAAGGAGCTTGCCCATGCGTCGCATCGCCGCCTGCGTCGCTTTGCTCCCCCTGTCCCTCGCCTCGGCCGCCGAACAGGTCGTCTGGCAGATCGGCAAGCCCGACAAGAGCTATACCGAGTTCTTCTCTGCCCGCAACTACCAGGCTGTCCCACAACGCCTAGGAGGCAAACCCCTCGTCTTCGAGATCGGCAAGAGCGAAGCTGCGAAGGACTGGCCGTGGATTCACCCCGGCCCCACCGATGCCTGGGCGGGGCACCGCGTCTACCCGTTCAAGATTCGCTTCGACCTCGCCGACGAGCCGAAAGGGCTATACACCCTTCGCATCGAGCTGGTCAACACCCACTGGGGCAGCCCGCCGACATACTCGGTGGCCGTCGGCGACCGCAGCGGCCAGTTCCGCCTTCCGGCGGGCGGCCCCGACGCCGCGCTAACCGACCCCGCTGCGGGCAAGCCCTACAACATCGAGCTTCCCCTGCCGCCCGGCCTCCTCCGCAAGGGAAGGAACGAGATCACGCTCTCCTGCACCGACGGCTCGTGGGTGCTCTACGACGCCATCACGCTGCTGGCGGACCCGGACGGCAAGATGCCGGAGCCAGGCGTGGCCTCGCTGACTGTGGCTGCCACGCCCTTCCACATCAAGGTGGACGGCAAGGTTAGGCGGGCGATTGACGTGAACATCGGTCTGACGGCGCCCGTGCCGGAGATCGCGTTGCGCGTCGAGGCCGGCGGCGAGACGATCGAGGTGCCCGTGAAGCAGCAGCTCGCCACTTTCGGCGGCATCTCGCAAGAGGTCGGTGTGCCGGACGCTTCCGAGCCGATTGAGGTCAAAGTGACCGCGACCGTTGCAGGGAGCTCGAAGACCGCCACGGTGAAGCTCGAACCGGTCCGCAAGTGGCGCATCTTCGTCGCCCCAAGCTCACACACCGACATCGGCTACACCCACATCCAGCCGCAGTGCGCGGAAATCCACTGCAAGAACGCCGACATCGCCGCTGACCTGATGGACAAGTTCCCTGACTTCAAGTGGAACCTCGAGGTCGCCTGGCAGGCCGAGAACTACGTCAACTCGCGCAAGGGCGACCAGCTCGACAAGTTTCTCAAGTACGCCAGGGAAGGGCGGATGGGCGTCCAGGCCCTCTACGCCAACATCCTCACCGGCCTGTGCTCCCACGAGGAGGCCTGCCGCCTGGCGTATTTCGCCCACAGCCTCAAGAGCCGCCACGGCATCCCCTTCAAGAGCGCCATGATCAGCGACGTGCCGAGCCAGGAGGCCACAATCCCGATGATCCTGGCCGGCTCCGGCATCCGCTACTTCTCCAGCGGCATCAACACCACCCGCGGGACGTTCAACCAGATGTTCGACAAGTGCCCCTGCTGGTGGGAAGGCCCCGATGGCAGCCGCGTGCTGATGATGTACGTGCCCGGCTACGCCCACGCCGGCGCCTGGGGCCTCGACGCGAGCGTCGAGCGCGCCCGCGCCCGCATCCTCGCCGCAATCAAGGGCTACGAGGGCCGCAAGAATTACCCCTACGACGCCATCTTCCTCCACGGCGCCGTGAGCGACAACGTGGCGCTCAACCCGCGCCTCGCCGAGGTCTGCAAGGCGTGGAACGACCGCTACGAGTTTCCCAAGGTCATCCTCTGCCACAACGCCGAGTTCTTCGAGCACATCGAGAAGAGCTTCGGCGACAAGCTCCCCGTCGTCAAGGGCAGCGCCGGCACCTACTGGGAGGACGGCGCCGGCTCCTCCGCCCGCGAGACCGCGTTGAACCGCAACGCCCACGAGGCGACGCGCAACGCCGAGACCCTCTTCGCCCTGGCCCGCCGAGTTTGTAGTGCGGGCTTTAGCCCGTCGTCTTCCGAACTACGGCCTGAAGGCCGCACTACAAACGCAGCCCAGATCGCCTATCCCGCCGAGGCCATCAACGCCGCCTGGCGCAACTGCCTCCTCTACGACGAGCACACCTGGGGCGCCCACTGCTCCATCTCCCAGCCCGAGAGCGACTTCACCAAAGCCCAATGGAAGATCAAAGCCCAGTTCGCCCTCGACGCCCACAGCCAGTCCAAGCAACTCTGCAACGAGAGCATCGCCGCGCTCAAGACGTTGCTCAAGACCGACGCAGAGTCGCTTCTCATCTTCAATCCTACGAGCTGGGCGCGAACCGAAGTCTTCGGCTCAGCGGTTGTCAAGGCGCCTCCGTGCGGCTACTGCGTGGTAGCACCTGCCGAGCTGGGCAACCTGCCCCAGCTCGAGCGACTTGACGGCGCGGCCATCGAGAGCAAGTTCTATCGGGTCGCATTTGACCCCGAGACCGGCGCCGTCGCCAGTCTGTTCGACAAGGAACTGAACCGCGAGCTCGTTGATTCCAAAGCCCAGTGCCGGCTCAATCAATACCTCTACGTCGCGGGCGGCGAAGGGAGCCGGATAGTGGAACACGGTGGGGAACCGAAGCTCACGATCTCCTCGTCGGAAAAGCCGACTCTGCACCGCTTCAAGCTCAAGGGCCTCGGCGAGCGCATGGTCGTTGAGACGTCTGCCACCATGACGCCCAGCATCAAGACTGAAGTGGTGGTCTTCGACGACGTCAAGCGCGTCGAGATCAAGAACAGCTTGACCAAGACGCAGACGTATAAGAAGGAAGCGGTCTACTTCGCCTTCCCCTTCGCGGCGGAGAAGCCGACGTTTCGCTACGAGGTGCCCTGCGGCATCGTGGATGCGAACACCGACATGCTCCCCGGCGCCTGCCTCGACTGGTTCACCGTCCAGCACTTTGTCGAGGTCGAGGCGCCCGACGTGGCTATCACCTGGGCGACGCCCGACGCGCCGCTCGTGTGCTTCCAGGACATCAATCGCGGCAAGTGGCTCCGCAAGCTCGACTTCACGAACGGCCACATCTACGCCTATGTGATGAACAACTACTGGTTCACCAACTACCTGGCGGGGCAGGGGGGCGACTTCACGTTCCGCTTCTCGATCACAAGCCGCGCGAAGAGCGATCCCGTGGCCTCGGCACGGTTCGGTTGGGAGGTAGCCAGCCCCCTCATCGGGGTGCCTGCCGGCCCGAATCCCAAGGGCCCGCTCGCCGCGCCCTCGGGCAGCCTGATCGAGATTGCAGAGCCGAACGTGTTCCTCGTGGGCGCCAAGAAGGCCGAGGCGGGCGATGCCCTCGTCCTGCGGCTGTGGGAGGTCAGCGGCAAGGCAACGACCGCTCACCTCCGCATGCCGCTCCTCAAGCCCAAGAAGGCCACCGCCGCCAACCTCGTCGAGGACCCGACCGGCGAGCTTGAGGTCAAGGACGTCACCATCGCCGTCCCCATCCGCGCCTCCGGCCTGGCAACCGTGTTGGTGGAGTGAGGGCCCCTGTTCTCTTCGTCACCACTGGGCTTGTCCCAGTGGGACGATGATTGGCAACTAACGCGGCGGGCCCTCACCCCTCTCCCTTTCAGGGAGAGGGCAGGGTGAGGGTAGGGCTTTGGGATTGGCACAGGCGCCCGACCCTCCCCCTTCCCCCTCCCCGAGGGGGAGGGGGGTGGTGGCATGGCCTCGTAGCTGCCAATCCTTCGCCCCACCGACACAAGGTCGGTGGGGGCGTCCACGTCATCAATGGTGGAGAGTGGTTGATGCCCAGGAAGCCGGTGTTCGTTTGTGTTGCTGTCCTGCTCGCGAGCTTGGTGCTTGCAGAGGAATGGCCGGAGTGGAGGGGGCCGAGGAGGGATGGCAGCTCGCAGGAGACGGGGCTGCCGACCAAGTGGAGCGAGACGGAGAACGTGGCGTGGAGGACGCCCATTCCGGGCAAAGGCCACTCCTCGCCAATCGTGTGGGGCGACCGCGTGTTCGTCACCACCGCTGTGCCTGGCGAGCTGCGGCGCATCCTCGTCTGCGTGGACGCCCGCGACGGCAAGGAGCTCTGGAGCCGCGACGTGCTCGTCGCGCCCCTGGAGAAGATCAACAGCCTCAATTCATACGCCAGCTCCACCCCCGCGACCGATGGCAAACACGTCTTCGTGGCGTTCCAGGACCGCGACAAGATGTTCGTGGCCTGCTACGACTTCGAGGGCAACAAGGTGTGGGAGCAGCGGCCCGACAAGTTCTTCGCCGCCCACGGCTTCTGTAGCTCGCCGCTGCTCTACAACGACACGGTAATCCTCAACGGCGACCAGGACAGCCGCCCGAAAGGCCCCGCCTACATCGTGGCGCTCGACAAGGCGTCGGGTGCCGAACGCTGGCGCATCCTGCGGCCCAACGGCGTCCGCTCCTACGTCCCGCCCGTCGTCTTCGACGCCGCGGGCAAGAAGCAACTCGTCCTCTCAGGCTCCCAGTGCGTCGCCTCCTATGACCCCGACACGGGCAAGCAGCTCTGGGTGGTGGACGGCCCGACAGAGCAGATGGCCGCGAGCCTCGTGATGACGGAGGGGATCATCTTCGTCACGGGCGGCTTCCCGACGCTTCACCTCGTGGGCATCCGCCCCGACGGGACGGGCAATGTGACCAAGAGCCACGTCCTCTGGCACGAGGCCAGGCAGCCGAAACTCGTCTCCTACGTTCCATCGCCCTTGGCCTTCAGGGAATGGTTCTTCGTCGTCTCCGACGGCGTGGTTGGCGGCGGGAGCCATCTGACCTGTCTGGAGGCCAAGACGGGCAAGGTTGTGTGGACGGAGAAGCTGGGGCGGCATCAGAGCGCCTCGCCTGTCCTTGCCGACGGCCTGATATATGTCCCCGACGACGACGGCATCACCTGGGTCGTCAGGGCGGGGCCGAAGTTCGAGCTGGTGGCCAAGAACTCCATTGGCGACAAGTGCTTCGCCTCGTTCGCCCTCTCCCGCCGACGCATCTACATCCGCTCGCTCAAGAGCCTCTGGTGCATTGCAGAGAGGCGTTGAACGCACTACAACAGAGAGCCAAGCGGGGCGAGAACCAGGGGCCTGTCCACCGGCGCCTGGAGCGCGCAAGTGGCTTGGCAGCAAGGGGTTATGCGGCGGCGCGCCAGAGGACCAAGTCCGTGAATAAGCGCTTGGCCCTCTGGTGCGCAAGTGGGCCGCTCGCGCCCGGCCGGCTGCCGCCGGCGAGCGGCGGGGCCAAAGCAGAACGGTGCGGCGGCCGGCAAGGCAAGGATGGTGGCGAGGGGGTTACACTCACCCTTAGGCGCAAGCGCCTTGACTCGCGGCGGAGAACGGCGTAAGTTGGCGCGGGCTGACCGGCACTTCCTTTGGAAGGAGATGCCCGATGCGCCGACGCGCCGGACGTGTTGCGGTGGCACTTGTCGTCGCTGGTGGCCACCTTGTTGCGGGCGAGGTGCAGCTCAATCGCCCCGAGGGGCTGGGCTATGATGGGGCTGGGCGGCTCTATGTGGCCGACAGCAACAACCACCGCGTGCTGGTGTTCTCACCCGAACTGAGGCTGCTCCAGACGATCGGAGCGGAGGGGAAAGAGCTGGGGCAATTCGTCCGCCCGACCGATGTGGCGATTGACCCCCACGGCCGCCTCGTCGTGGCCGATGCGGGGAACAACCGCATCCAGATCCTCGCCGGGGACGGCAAGCCGCTGGCGGCCATCGGCGACCCCGCGGGCGGCCAGGCCGACGGCCAGTTCCGCTCCCCCACCCGCGTGGCGACCGACGAGGCAGGCCACATCATCGTGACCGACACTGGGAACCATCGCCTCCAGGTCTTCGACCGCGAGGGCAAACACGTCTTCACCCTCGCCAACCGCACGGGGCCGATGCCCATCGAGCTCGTGAAGCCCGACAAGGAGGGCAAGAAGACGCCCAAGAACTGGGAGCGGACCGACCCAGGGCAGTTCAACGAGCCGGGCGGCGTCTTCTACGACCGCCAGCTCAAGCGCCTCTTCGTGGCCAACGGGTGGAACTGCCGCGCCGAGGTGCTCGACTACGATTCGGCGACGGGCGAAATCAAGCGCCGCCCCGAGGAGACCGGCATCATCTGGGGCTGGTGGGTCACAAAGGGCATCGCGGGTGACGCCCAGGGACGCCTCCTCGGTTGCAACACCGGCTTCGGAAACGTCCTCATCTTCGACAACCGCGGCGCCCTCACAAACAAGAGCCAAAGCTCCATGACCCTCACCGGCGGCCCCTACGGCGCGATGCGCGACCTGATGGACATCGCGGTGGCGCCCAACGGCGACATCGCGCTGGCCGACGCTGGGAACAACCGCGTGGTCGTCTTCCCGCCCCACCTCGAGCTGCCCGGCAGCCCGCGCGCCGAAAAGCTCACCCGCGACGGCGCCACCATCGCCTGGGAGACCCCTCAGCCGATCGCCCCAAGCGTCCGCCTCCGCAAGGGCGGCCACCCCGAGCGCACGCGCGGCCACGAAGACCCCTGGGCCAACGCCCAGGCCATCGAGGTGCCCGCGAGAGGCCGGCCGACGACGAGCCACGAGATCACCCTCAGGGGGCTTGAGCCGGGCTGCCGCTACTACTATCGTCTCTCGTGCCCCATGATGCGCACCATCCCCCCATCGGGCCTCACCCGCGAGTTCGCCTTCGCCACCCTCCCGCCCAAGGGCAAGACAGCTTTCGTCCGCATCCCCGTCAAGGTTCTCCTCCTGGCCAACGTGGTCAACCTGGACACAGTGAGGCCCGACACCGCGGCCCCGCCCCCCACGCCGAAGGAGGAACTCGAACTCTACCGCGACGCCTTCCGCGAGACCCAGCTCTTCTACTGGTGCAACTCGCGCATGACCTACTGGCTCGACCATCACCTCTATGTGGACGAGGCGATGTACCGCACGGGCAAGGACCGCCCCGACTGCCCCGAGCTGATGAAGCTGCCGCGAGCCAATGCCGAGGAGTCGCTCAAGAAGCTCATTGCCGAGGCGGGCCGCGACAAGGAGGTCTACGTCGGCCAGGTCGTCTGCGAGGCCGTCCGCAACTGGAGCGCCGGGGCAAAGCGCTGGGACTACGCGGGCTCCGGCGGCGGCACCTACGGGGTCGAGTGGCCCACGCCCGGCCGCAGCCACTTCCTCGGCGGCTCCGACGTCGCTTGGCTCCACTGCCACGAGTACCACCACCAGTTCGAGAGCCAACACGGCAACAGCGGCCTCGACAGGGAAGACGACCGGGTGATCTTCTGCCACTTCTCGCCCCAATACCCCGGCTGGCAATGGTGCACCGCCTACGACCACGGGGAGCACTGGGACGGCATCGCGTGGGACCTGCGCCACCTGACCGCGGCCCAGTACTTCCGCAACATCTATGGCGAGATCGTCCTGGCCGATGATGCCGACGGCGACGGCCTCCCCGACGACGACCCGCGCCTGCCCCTCGACGAGAAACGCTTCGGCTCCAGCTCGCGCCGAGCCGACACTGATGGCGACGGCCTCTCCGACATGGGCGAGATCCTTGCCAGCCGCTGGGTCAAGGCCCTCAACGCCGACCTCCGCAAGCGCGTCCCAGGAAAATGGGCGCGGCCCGACCCCACCAACCCCGATTCCGACGGCGACGGCGTGCCCGACGGCAAGGACAAGTACCCCATCTACCCCTTCAAGCCCGAAATCCGCCGCGCCACGGCGCGCGTTGACGGCTCGCTCGCCGAATGGGGTGAACGGCCCGACTACTGGCTCGACCACGAGGGCATCAAGCTCCGCGGTTGGGCACGGTGGGACGATGACTACCTCTACTACGCCTGGGCCATCGAGGGCGCCTGGCGGAAGATCACTTTGGTAGTTGACCAGGACGCCGACGGCTTCTACGCCGGCGGCGATAACGTCTACGCCGAATTCACGCCGGGGCCAGGCGGCGTGCCGCAGAAGAGCAACGTCCGCATGCACTACTGCAACCTCGGCCGCTGGCCCTGGTTCGACGATAGACACGAGTTCATCAAGCCCGAGGCCTATCCTTTCGCGGCGGGCAAGAAGGATGGCCTCGCCGTCCTCGAGTTCGCCTGCCCCCGCAACGAGATGTGCGGCCTGAGCCTCAAGGCGGGCGAAGAGGTCGGCATGGCACTCTACATCGGCCTCCCCGACCGCGGCGCCATCAGCCTCTTCGAGCCGTGGAACATCTTTGACTCTGTGTTGGAGAAGTGACTGCCAGGAGATGCCTCATGTCAGCCGAGGCCCTCGCCGTGTCCGCCCTCCTTGTCGCCGCCCTTGCTTTTGGCCAGGAGCCGAAGATGTCCGAACCGCAACTCAAGGGCCTCGACCCGCCAGTGCTCCTGCCGAACGGCCAGGAGTTCAAGACCTGGCAGCCGGTGCTGGAGTTCGCCAGAACCTATTATGTGAACGGTTCGGCAGGCTCGGACGAGAATCCGGGCACGACGGACAAGCCGTTCAAGACCATTCAGCGCGCGGCGGAGGCGCTCCAGCCCGGCGAACGCGTGATCGTAGCGGCGGGGGTCTACCGCGAATGGGTGCGGCCCCGGCGCGGCGGCACCGGCCCCGACAAGATGATCAGCTACCAGGCCGCGCCAGGAGCCGAGGTGGTCATCCGCGGCTCGCGCGTGGTGACGGAGAAGTGGGCGTCCCTCAGCTCGCTCCAGTGGGTCTGGGCGGTGAAGCTCGCACCCGAGTGGTTTCCACACGGCTACAACCCCTTCGGCATCCCCAACATCACGCCGGAGCAGTTCGAGCCGATGGACTGGGCCCATCGCTGGCGGGGCAAGAAGCCCTATACGCTTCCCCGTGGCCTCGTCTTCCAGGACGGCCGCCGGCTGCGCCAAGTGAACGATCGTGATGACCTTCGCAAGGAGGCAGGGACCTACTGGGTCTCGCCCGAGGGCCCGACCCTCGTCGTCCGCCTCTTCGGCGACGCCGATCCGAACAAGGCGACGATGGAGATCACCATCCAGCAGTGCGTCTTCGCCCCCGAGGAGATTGGCCTCGGCTACATCCACGTCAAGGGCTTCACCATCGAGCACGCAGGCAACCCCTTCCCCTTCCCGCAATACGGCGCGCTCTCCACCTGGCGCGGACACCACTGGCTCATCGAGGACAACACGGTGCGGCAGGTCAATGGGGTGGGCATTGACATCGGCGACCAGTTCTGGGCGCTCCCCAAGCCCCCCATCAAGCCCGCCTGGCACATCGTCCGTCGCAACACCATCACCGATTGCGGCGTCTGCGGGATCCAGGGCCTCCACGCCACGAACTGCCTCGTTGAGGAGAACCTGCTCCGCAATAACGCCTTCCACCCCGTCGAGCTCTACTGGGAGACGGGCGGCATCAAGCTCCACTGCAACAACGGCACCCTCATCCGCCGCAACCGAATCTTCGATACGCTCCACGGCTGCGGCATCTGGATGGACTTCGCAAACGTCAACTCCCGCTGCTGCGAGAACATCATCGTCGGCTCGCGGACCGTCCACGGCGGCATCTTCATCGAGGCATCGCTCGAGCCGAACCTGATTGACCGCAATTTCATCTGGGACACCCAGGGCGCTGGCCTCTATGAGCACGACTGCCGCGGCCAGACCTTTGCCCACAACTTCATCGGCAAGTCCAGCGGCCCCGCGCTGCTCCTGCGGGGCAAGGTCACCGACCGCAAGCTAAAGGGCCAGCCCCTCGGCGGCGGAATGCACGTCGCCCTCAACAACATCTCCTTCGACAACAAGGGCGGCCTCATCAGCACGAAGGACCCCCAGGCCGACGCGGGCGGGAACCTGGACAAGGGCGTCGTCGCCTCCTTCGACCGCGACACCCTCACCCTCACCTGGCACGTCGCGGGCGACCTCCCCGCCTGCGTGCCCCTCAAGCTCATCACCCACGACTTCTTCGGCAAGCCCCTGTCCGCCGACAAGCGGCTCCCCGGCCCATTCTGCGACCTGCCGCGCACGCCAACGGCCGTGGGACTGGAGACAAAAGAGCAAGCAAAATGATGGCGGGTGAAATGATCAGGGAATCGGTGGGGCCATCTTCACCCCTCTCCCTTCCAGGGAGAGGGCAGGGAGAGGGTGGGACTTCGGGGCTGGGACGAGCGCCAGACCCTCCCCCTGCCCCCTCCCTCCCACCTATGTTGGGGCGCGTTATCGAGTTCGGGCAGGCACAGGGACCTGCCCCTACCAACCCTTCACCCCGTGCTGTCGGAAACGGACGACGCCCAATGACGAAGAGAGCGGCAGGGGCCTCTTCACCCCTCTCCCTTCCAGGGAGAGGGCAGGGAGAGGGTGGGACTTCGGGGCTGGGACAAGCGCCAGACCCTCCCCCTGCCCCCTCCCTGAGAGGGAGGGGGGTTGGGACGAAGATGGCCGCGGTTTGGCTGGTTATGCTCGCGGCCGGTGGGCTCTCGCGGGCGGGCGAGCTTCAGGACAAGCCCGGCGGCGCGCTGTCGCTCCAGGTGGCGTTCGACAAGGGGGCCAAGGCGGCCTTCGGGCCGGCGCCGGTGCGGCAGTCGCTCGGCGAAGCGGTCTGGAAGGCGGGCGACATCCTCAACAACGCCCAGGGCGCCGTCAGCTTCCGGATCCGCATCCCGAAGCACGAGAACCCCCCTCAACAGCCCTGGCCACTGATGTCCCTCTCGGGCACCCAGGCGGGCGAATGGACGCTTCTGGTGAACGAAGCGCCCGAGCCGAAGCCCACCGGCAAACCCAAGCCGCCCGATCAGCTCCCCGAGCCGGAAGCCGGCCCCCTCGGCGGCGAGGCCGCGCTCAAGGCAGACTTGGACGACGGGAAGAAGGACCCCGTCGGCCAGTTCACCTGCGAGGTCCGCACCAAGATCTTCGCCGAAGGCAATATCACTGGCAAGACGACCGCGACCGCCAAGGTCTTCGAGTGGGGCCAGTGGCACCAGGTCATCTGGACCTGGCGTTCCGTCCACCATTTCATCTTCATTGACGGCAAGCTGCGGGGCACGAGCCTCCAGGTGAGCCGCATGCAGCCGATGGCGAGCCCGGAGGCGATTCTCCGCGTGGCCCTCGGCAAGGCCGAGCTGGCCGACCTGCGGCTCTACAAGCGTGCCCTCGACCCGCCCGACGCGGCCGCCCTCTCCAACGCCCGCCCCGACCAACACCTCCTACCCTTCCCCCCGCTCCGCGTGTGGGCAGATTGGGGTCCTGCCACAGGCCGAGCCGTGGTGTACCTGGATGCCGCCGCACAACCGGTCACTTGGGCCGAATTCCGCTGTCTCGAAGTGAAATCAGGCAAGGTTCTGGTGGATCGCTTGCCCATTCACGACTTCCCCTCCGGATTCGGGGAGAGGGCGATTGTTCTCGCGGAGCCCGAACGCATCCCCGCGGGCACCTGCCGCTTCGAGGCAATCGCCCACGGCGCAGACGGCAAGGAGATAGCCCGCAGCACATCGGCGGAGTGGACATGTCCCGAGTTGAAGTATCCCTGGCTCGGCACCCGGGCTGGGCTGCCCGAGAAGCCGACTGTTCTGCCTCCCTACACGCCGATTGAGGTGAAGGGCGACACCATTCGCACCCTCTTGCGTGGGCACACACTCGACCAGATGGGCTTGTTCAAGAGCATCGTCGCGGGGGACGCAGAGCTTCTGGCCGGGCCTGTGAGGATGGAGATCACTTCGGCCGGGAGGCGCATCGACTTCCACCCTGAGCCCGGAACGTTTGGGATCATGTCGGAGAGCACATCGGCAGGCTGGAAGGCCCGCAGCAAATCCCCGGAAGGGGTGCGGCTGTCGGTTTATGGTGGAATGCAGATTGACGGGCTGGCCACCGTCAAGGTCATGCTCTCGGAGGGGGGGAAGCTTGTGGTGGACCGTGCGGCACTGGTGATCCCCTTCCGCCCGGAGGTGATGCAGCGTTTCCATTGCGTGGCATCGGGGTTCATCAATCGGTTCATGGCGGTGGAGAAGGACAAGGATGGGCGGTTCCGGGCGCGGAACATCTGCTGGGATACCTATAGCCCCAAGGAGCCGAAGCGGCGCGAGGGAGTGATCTACGACGCCAACGACGTTCACCACATGGACAATGTTGACCGCTTCCGCTTCGTGCCATTCGTCCACGTGGGCAACAACGAGCGCGGGCTGGCCTGGTTTGCGGAAAACGACCAGGGCTGGGTTCATGACCCCGGCAATGTGCCGCCGATGGAGATCGTGGCGACGGAGAAAGAGCGGCTCCTGCGGCTCAACATCGTCGCCAAGCCCACGACGATCACTGAGAAGGAGCCGCTCAGCTTCCGCTTTTTCCTCCTCGCCAATCCCTTCAAGCCGATGCCGAAGGACTGGCGGACGTGGATCGTGGCGGACTACCGCAAGGACACGGAGTTCGCCAGGAAAGCCCCCTACCGCTTCTGGTGGCACTGGAGTGAATACGCCAGGAGCTTCGTCCCCTATCCAGGTGGCGTGCAAGGCAAAACCTATCAGGACTGGGTGGGGAAGTTCAAGGGCGACGACCTGATTCACTGCCCCTTCATTAACTTTGGCGTGCCGGCCGACAGCGGGCTCTACGGGCCACCCTTCTTCAACGAGATGGCCGTCCTGCCCTACTCGTGGAAGCTCCACAACAGCCGCCCGCACCAGGACTACGTGGCCTACTGGCTCGACAAGTGCGCGAAGGAGATCGGCATCAAGGGCGTCTACGTGGACGAGCCTTACTGTGAGCCTTACTCCTACAACGTCCTGGCGGGCGACGCGCCCTACATCCGCCCCGACGGCACGCGGGCGGTCGGCTACCGCTGGCTGGAGGCCCGCGACTACTTCCGCCGCATCAAGCAGACCTTTCACGATCTCGGCCTGCCATACTCGCTCTGGGTCCACACCACCAACTACAAGGCGTCGCCCGCCCTGACCTTCGTGGACATCTCGATGGACGGCGAGCACCCGATGATCTGGGTGCCGTCGTTTCAGGACTATCACATCTTCTACAACGCCCAGCGGTCGCGGGGCTACATCAGCGGGATTCCGTTCGGCTTCGTCGGCACGCAGATGTTCCACGGGAACACCGAGCCTAAGACGTTCCCCGGCCTCTGGGTGAAATCGCGGACCTATCTCGCCGTCACGCTGCCCAACCAGGTCTTGCCGCAAACCTGCGGCATCCCCGACGAGCTGGACCGCATTCACAACCTGTGGAGTTGGTTCGGCATCGGCGACGAGGGGGTGGACGAGGTCAGTCAGCCATTTAGCGGTGTCGTGAATCGCAAGAAGGGGCAGGCGCTCCTCTACGCCACGGCGCCTTGGAAGGGAAGCCGGATCGAGCTGCCCGATGGCTTCAAGGGCCTAGACTTCGGCGAGCCGCACATCCACGCCTGGAACGCCGAGACCGGCGCGTCGCTCGTCGTGGACGGCAAGCCGCTCGTTGACCTAGCCATGCCCAACGATGTCGCGGTCATCTTCGCCCGCGCCGCCGACAAGCCGCAGCCCTCGCGGCCCGAGGGCGTGCTGATGGGCGCATCATTCGACAGCGGCATTGAGCCTGACTTCGGCGGCGGATTGGTGCCCGCGAGCGGCGCCTGCGACGCGTCGGCCAAGGCTCTGGCCGCGGGCTTCGACAAGCCGCCCGCAAGCTACCCAGTCGTCCCGTCGTGGGTTCAGGGCACGATTGAGTTCGACCTCACCCTGAAGTCCCCGAGCCAGATCCCACTGCGCCTCCTTGCTCTCAGGCATCATCTCGACCTCACGCTCTCCGCAGCGCAGAAGGGCCTCGTGCTCGCCACTAACGAGGTTCCTCCTCAGGACAAGCTGCCATACCCGAGCGGCAAGCTGCCGACCCAGAGGCGGGAGGCCTTCGTTCCCGTGCCGATCGGAGAGCGGGGGCGGGTGGCGATTGTCTGGCGCTCGGGGCAGTATGACCTCTATTGGAACGGCAAGCGGTTGGGCGGGATCAGCGCGCCCGCCGCGCCCAGGCTGCGCGATGCTGCTGCGCCTGCGATGGGTGTGGTGCTCGGGGATGGCAGCGGGGCGAAGGGGCAGGCCGAGGCCGTTATTGACTCCCTCCTCGTCTACGATTGGGCGCTGCAGCCCGAGGACATGGCCGGCCGCGGGGCGATGGTTTCGGCGAAGCGCCCGCCGCGGGGCGCGGGCTTCGACGTGCGGGCCTGGGGCGAGAAGCTCAACGAGCTAACCGTCGGCATCCACATGGCCGAGTTCAAGGACTGGGAGAAGGTCACGAGCGTAAAGTTCACCGTCTTCGATGCCAAGGCGCCGGCCTCGCCCCTCGGCACCGCGGAGCTGGTCCCCTGGCTCGGCACGGGCGCGACGCGCCTCACCCTGGCCGCGCCCAAAACCCCCGGCCCAGCCCTCGGCGAAACCCAGGGCGGCGATGCACTCACGGAGCTAGAGCTGGACCGCGAGCTGGTCGTTCAGGCCGACCTCTACCACGACAAGGACCTGCTGGCGACCAAGAAGTCCGCCGCTCGGATCGGCGGCCAAGCCGCCGGGGAGCCGGGGAAGTGAGACCACTCCCTCCCGAAGGTTCCAATACCTTCGGGAGGGTAGGCGCGATTGAGCCCGGCGTTGTCCCTCGATGCCCTCCCGCAGGCGTTGGAACCTTCGGGAGGGGGGGCCTTGGCAAGGAGGACCGGCGATGAGCGCGAGTTGCGGAGTCCACAGCGCCGTCAGCAATGCCCACACCCAATGTCACGCTGAGCGAAGCGCAGCATCTCTCCTGGCTCCGAGGCGCAAGAGAAAAGCGGTTCCTCGACTTCGCTACGCTACGCTGGGAATGACAACCGATGGAAGGGTCCGATTGGGTCCCTTTATCTGTCTGGGGTGGGTGGTCGCATGGCTGACGGCCAACGCGGCCATCGCTGGCGAGGAACTGGTCCCCGTCCGCCAGTCGGGCGTGCTGGTGGCGCCGCTGGTGGATGCCGCGCCGAAGATTGACGGGAAGCTGGACGACGCGACATGGGCGAAGGCCCAGCCGCTCCGCCACTTCGGCTTCCGAAACAAGGCCGTGCGCTACCAGACCGAGGGCTGGCTCTGCCGGGATGCGGCGAAATTCTACTTCGCCGCCCGGTGTTTCGATGACAATCTCGCGGGCCTCGTCACCGCCTTCGAGGGGCGGGCGCTCTGGAAGAACGACTGCATCGAGCTGTTCGTCGTGCCCGAGAAGAAGGAGCTTTTCTACGCCCACCTCATCGTCACGTGCGACGGGCGGACACATGGCTCGACCTGGGTGCCCGACGAGTGGGGCGAGCCGACCCGCGGAATGGACGTCAAGCTCACCGCCGCCACGGGCCGCGAGAAGGACGCCTGGACGATGGAGCTGTCCGTCCCCATCGCGGCCTTCGGCCACGCCATCACACCGGCGAGCGTGTGGGCGCTCGGCTTCTGCCGCGAAAAGCACTCCGACCCGCCCGAGGTCTCCAGCTTCCAAGGCGGCTTCAACCGCCCGCGCGAATACCCCGACCTCGTCTTCGATAACCGCATAGTAGTGGCAGATGGTGTGGGCTTCCGGAATATCGGCGGAACGCCGCAGCGGGTTCAGATCACCTTCAGGAGCGGGCCGAAGGACAGCGACTCGGTGCGCACGATCGAGCCCGGCCAAAGCTCGCCCGTCACTTGGCAGGCTCTCATCAGAACACTCCCTGAGGCCAAAGAGTTCTCGATTGCGGCCAGCGCCCAAGACGGCAGACTCATTGCTGAGGAGATGTACCTGCTTGCCTCGCCCCCGAGCAAGGAGGAGCCGGTGGATGTGTCGAAGATTCCGCCGGCGAAGTTCGCCAAGACCGTGCTCGACGACCCGAGCTTCTTCCCCGTGAGCGTGTGGCTCCAGCCGGCCGGCCCGGCGGCGGCCTACAAGGCGATGGGGGTCAACGTCTACGTCGGCGGCGTGGATTCCTACCCGCGCCCGAAGGACCGCGAGTTCCTCGATGCCATCCACAAGCACGGGATGTTCGCCATATGCCCCTACAAGAAGCAATACGTCGAGGAGAAGCTCTTCGAGCACCCGGCCTTCATCGGCTGGATGTTCGGCGATGAGCCGGACAACGTGAACCAAGCCACTGGCCAGGTGGGCCGCACGCCCGCCGACCTGCTGGCCGACCTCGCCCGCATCCGCCGCGACGACCCCGCCCATCGTGTCTACCTCAACCTCGGCTGCGGCGTGGCCAACGAGCGCTTCGTAGGCCGCGGGGCCACCGACGAGCAGTATGCCGACTACCCGAAGGCCTGCGACATCATCTCCTTCGACGTCTATCCCTGCAACAGCATCCAGCCGAACGGCCCGGACCGCCTGCACCTCGTGGCGAAGGGGATAGACCGCTTGCGGAAGTGGGCCGGCCCGGAGAAGAAGGTCTGGTGCTGGATCGAGGCGAACAAGATCAGCAAGGGCGAGGGCCGCGCCCCGACGCCCGACGAGGTGAAGACGCAGATCTGGATGGCCCTCGTGCACGGCGCCAATGGCTACGGCTTCTTCTGCCACTCCTGGGCGGGCGAGAGGGCAAGCGTTTCAGCCATCGCGCCCGAGATGCAGGCCGCGCTCGCCCCCATCAACGTCGAGGTCCACAAGCTCGCGCCCGTCCTCAACAGCCCGACCATCGCCGACGCTGCGACGGTGAAGCCCTCGATGGGCAGCCGCGTGGACGCGATGGTGAAGCGGCACGAGGGCGCGACCTACGTCTTCGCCGTCAACATGTTCCGCAAGCCCGAAAAGGCCACGCTCACGGTGAAGGGCCTCGGCGACGCCACGGCCGAGGTGCTCTTCGAGAACCGCACCCTGCCCGTCAAGGGCGGGGCCTTCACCGACGACTTCGTCCCCTACGCCGTCCGCCGCTACAAGCTCGCCACCCCGTGATGCGCGGTGTGATCAGCCGCGGCGCAAGAAGGGAAGCTGTCTTTAGCCCCCGAACGGGGGCGATTGAGGCGTAGCCCAGTGCGACCCAAGGGAGCCCTGGGTATCGGCGCACCCAGAAGGGAGCCCCCGAAGGGTGGCGACTCAAGAGGCCATGAATCGCCCCCTTCAGGGGCTCACGAATCATGAATGGGCACGCCCTTCCCAGGGCTCCCGTCGGTCGCCCTGGGCTACGGCTGGGTCGCCCACTACGTGGGCTACGAGACCACACTCAAGCGCAAGCGAGGACGTCGCATTGCTCTCCCGGAGGCAGGTCACGAACCAAATTCCAAGGAGGAACCGGTGGCTCTGATCCACTGCGACTTTTTCTCGGAAGTGCTCGGCCTGTGCTGCTCGATGGACGTCATCCTGCCACAACTCCCGCCGGGCAAGCGGGGGAGGGGACGTCGGCTCTTCCCCACCCTCTATCTGCTCCACGGTCTTTCCGACGACCACACGATCTGGCAGCGGCGGACCTCCATTGAGCGCTATGTGGCCGACCTGCCACTCGCCGTCGTCATGCCCGCCGCGGGACGCAGCTTCTACACAGACATGGCCCACGGTCTCCGCTACTGGACCTTTGTCTCTGAGGAGCTGCCCACGCTCTGCCGCGGCTTCTTCCCCCTCTCGGCGCGGCGCGAGGACACCTTTGTGGCCGGCCTCTCGATGGGAGGCTACGGGGCCTTCAAGCTGGCGCTCCGCTGTCCCGACCGCTTCGCCGCCGCCGCCAGCCTGTCCGGCGCGCTCGACATCGCTGGCCTCATCGAGGCGGACCCGTCGCGCGGGGCCGAGATGGCGAACGTCTTCGGCGACCTGACGCGCCTGCGCAGGAGCGACAACGACCTTCTTCATCTCGCCGAGGTCCTCGCCCGCTCCCGAGGCCCGAAGCCCCGGCTCTTCCAGTGGTGCGGCACGGGGGACTTCCTCTATCCCTGCAACATCGCGTTCCGCGACCACGCGCGCCGCCTGGGCCTCGACCTAACCTACTCCGAAGGCCCCGGCGATCACCAATGGGCCTACTGGGACCAGCACATCCAGGACGTGCTCCGCTGGCTCCCTCTGGCGGGCCGTGGGGAGTGATTGCCTCAGAGCAGAGGGGAGGCGAGGCGGGCGATGGAGCAGAGCAGGCGGTCGCCGAGGCGCGTGTCGTATGCCGCCGGGTGCTCCACTCGGACGGCCTTGGCGCGGTAGTGGTCGAAGAGCGTCAGAAGCTGTGGGATGTCTTCCCGCGAGTAGATGAGGCAGCTGACCTCGAACGACAGACGGAAGCTGCGGCAGTCCATGTTGGCCGACCCCGTGGCGCACCAGTGGTCGTCCACGATCATGAGCTTGCCGTGGAGCATGCCGCCCTGGTACTCCCAGATGCGGATGCCGGCCTCGATGAGCTCGCGATAGGCCGAGCGGCCCGCCCAGAGGGTGAGGCGCGAATCGCTCACCGCGGGCACTACGATCTCGACGCCCACTCCCGAGAGCGCTGCGCTGATGAGCGCCGAGTGCATGGACTCCGGCGGGATGAAGTAAGGGGTGACGATCTTGAGGGAGCGGCGCGCGGAGCGCACGGCGAGGAGGTGGGCGAACTCGGCGGAGTTGCCGAGCGCGCTCGGCTCGCTGGGCACCACCTGGACTACCTCGCTGCCGGCGGGCCGCGGCTGCGGGCAGTAGCGGGCCGGGTCCAGCGCCTCGCCCGTGGTGTAATACCAGTCCCTCAGAAACACCTCCTGGAGGTCGAGGACGGCGGGGCCGCGGACGAAGACCGAGAGGTCCTGCCACGAGCGCCCGCCGCGGCGGCGGCCGGCGTACTCGTCCCCGACGTTTCGGCCGCCGATCAGCGCCGCTGAGCCGTCGAAGACCGCGATCTTGCGGTGAAGCCGGTAGTTTATGTAGAACCGCTTCCGCAGCGGGTCCACAGGATGGAAGAAGTCCACCCGCACCCCCGCCTCGAGGAGCCTGGCCAGACAGCTCTTGTGGAACCACAGGGCGCCCACGGCGTCGAGGAGCAGGCGGCACTCCACGCCCTCCTTGGCCTTCTCGCAGAGCGCTGCCGTAACCTTGTTCCCCGTCTCGTCGTTCTGGTAGATGTAGAACTCCAGGTGCACGTGGTCGCGTGCCGAGCGGATGCCGGAGAGGAGCATCTGACGGAAGCTCGGCCCGTAGGCGGTGAACTCCACAGCATTGCCGGGCCGAGCTGGGAAGCCCTCCATGCGCTCCATGGCCTCGGCGAGCGCACGGAACTCCGGCTGCTCGAACTCCTCCTCAGCCTCGCCAACGACCGGCCAGTGTGCCGTGCGCTCGCGGAACTCCTCCTCCTTGCGCTCGTACTTTGTTCGGACCCGCTCCGGCCGCCGCCAGGAGAGCGCGAAGAAGAGCAGCACGCCCAGGTATGGCATGGACAGGATGGCGAGCACCCAGGCGAGCGTGGCCGTGGGATGTCGCCGCTGGACCAACACCGCCGGCATCGCCGCCACTGCGAGGGCGAGGGCCACAAGCTCGGCAATCCACACCCACATTCTCCGTGTCCTTCCCGCGCCCTTCTCACTTCGCCGGCCCTGCGGGCGTGCTGGGCTCGAAGCGCGATGCGGCCAGGAGCTTGCGGACGTCTTCCGGGGCTGGTCCAGCAAAGGTCAGCAGCGTCCGCCGGCTGCCTATGGGCACGGCCTCGCCCCCGGGGCATCGCTCGGCGTTCACGGCCTTGCCTTCCCTCACGACCGTCATCCCGCCGACGGCGATGGTTGGGGTTGGGATGACAAGTTTGCCCTCGGCGCCCGCGTAGTGCCAAACGGAGGCGACTGCGCCGTTGCCGCGTTTGCCAATGACGGCTCGCACTTCGCGCCCGCCAGCGACCGCGGGCGCGAGCTCGACCTCGACGAAGTCGGGTTGGCCGGCCTCGTCGAGCAGCAGGAAGTCCTTGCCCTTCTCGCCCAGCCGCTTGCGGGTCGCCGCGGGCACTTTGCCCGAGAGGCGCAAGTCCTCGTAGACCCTCACGATCTCGAGGATGCCGGGGGTGAGGGGGTGGCTGTCCATCTGGCTGAAGCTGGTCTGGAGGGAGATGGGCGCGTCGTAGGCCAGGCTCTTGCACATCAGGTACTCGACTTCGTCAAGCTGGAGGCCATCGGTGTTCTTCCCCTTCGGCCAGATGCCGAACCAGCCGAGCTCGCCGGGAATGCGGTCCTCGCCCACGCTGAGCATGTAGGCCACCGAGCGGTCAATGTGGCTCTTCACCGTCGGCCAGGTATCCAGCTTCCCCCCCGCGATAATGTGGCCGTAGAGGGTGTTGAGATAGGTGTCCACCGTCCCGCTGCGGGTGAACGAGTGGATGAGGTTGTGGGTCATGATGGTGCCCATGTGGATGAGGGGGCGCTTGGTGAACTTGGCCATCGCTGTGGCCTGGAACTTGGAGACGTAGTGGTTGAACCGGCGGCGGTCCACGTCCTCGCCGCCGTCGAAGTAGACCATGTCGAAGCCACAGGCGTTGAAGACCTCGGCCAGGCGGCTGGTGGTCTCATCGAGGAGTGTGGTCTCCTGGTCAATGATGTAGCCGTTGATGCAGCCGTCCACTCCGTAGTGGCGGCAGGCGGCGCCGGCCTTGTGCTCGGCCCGCCGCGTGCCCCAGGCGCCCCGCTCGCAGCCGAGGAAAGTGTCGAAAGTGCCCTCTGGCCCGATGCTCTTGTAGCGGATGATTTCGTCGTCAATGACCACCTCCTGGTGTTTGACGACGCCGCCTTCCCATATCTTCTGCTTCGCCACGGGGCTGCCGGGCCACTGGCTCAGGTCGCTCGACGTGCGGATCGTGCCCTCGTCCGCCGCAATGTCGGCAGCGAGGGTGGCCGACATGTCCACCCAGAACCGCCTGTCGGGGACAGGGGTCACGTAGGCATCGGTCTTGGAGACCTTCGAGGCGAAGCAGTGCATGCCCACCAAGACCCCCGCGTCGTGGAGCTTGGCCACGGTGCGTCGCAGGCTCTCAATGCCATTGGGATACCAGGTCGTGTTGAAGGTGTAGTGACCAACGGTGCGGCACCAGGAGCCGCTGCCCATCATTACCTGGCGGAAGCCGCTCCGCCGGCACAGGTCAACCACCTTGTCGGCGTCCTTCTCGCCGAACGAGAGGAACCAGTAGCTCTGGCGGGCGACGGGCAGGTTCCGCGATGGCGTGCCATTCGCATCGCTGTTGCGTGGCAGGGCGCAGGCCACGGCGAGCTTGTCGAGCGCCGCATCGAGGTCCTTTGTCGGGCACGCGACGAGAGCGAATGCGGCGCCCTCGAGCTTCGGGCCAGGCGTGTCCTGCGTCGTGGCTGTAAGCTCGGCGACCGCTCCGTTGCGGCGCGCGCTGCATTGGGTCTGGAGGTTTGCCGCCATGAGACAAATGGCTTGTGTATCGTCCCAGGCTCCAGCCAGCCGAGGCCCGACGTGTTGGGTAAGCGCCACGGGCAGGGCCAAGAGCGTCACGTGGCTTGGGCGTGTGCCCTCGACGCTGTCGAGCCGGAAGAGAATCCAATCGGGTTCGGGCCTGACCGCGTAGACCAGCCGCGTGTCGCAGCCGTCGAAGGCCAGGGCTAGGCGGCCGCCCGGCTCCCAATAGGACCTATGGGACCTATAGGTTCTATCAGCGATGCGCGCGGTCGCCAGAGGCGCGCTCTTGCCCTGGGGGCAGAAGTCCTTCCCCGTGGCCTTGTCGGCCAGAGAGCGCAGCGTGGCGTCCTCGCCGAGCACGAGGCGCAGGCGGGGATTCTCGATCCCGATCTCGCCCGCCACGGCGGCCAAGCCGAACCCAACGAAGGCCAGACAGGCTCGGAACATCGCGTGCCTCCTGCCTCCTGGCCGAGAGCATACCAGTCGCCCCCGCGGCTTGCAACCCTTGATGGAGTGCCCCAGTTGCGCGGAGGTGCGACATTGGGTAATGTGCTGGCGGGGAAGGAACGCACCACTTGACGAGAGGACGCACCCGTGCGGAAGCAGAGCCGTCCCAGACGCCTGACGCGCGCCGAGAGCTTTCTCGGCATCCACTTCGACTGCCACATGAGCGAGCAGTGCACGGAGGTCGGCCGCCACGTGACGCCGAGGATGGTCGAGCGGATCATTGACCTGGTGCGGCCCGACTACGTCCAGTGCGACTGCAAGGGCCACCGCGGCATCACGAGTTACCCGACGCGCCTGGGCAACGCCGCGCCGGGCTTCGTCCGCGACCAGCTCCGCATCTGGCGCGAGGTCACGGCCCGCCGCGGCGTGGCGCTCTACATGCACTACTCGGGCGTCTGGGACAACGAGGCCATCGCCCAGCACCCCTCGTGGGCGCGCCGCGACGAGAAGGGCCGCCGCGACAAGCGCATCACCTCGGTCTTCGGCCCCTATGTGGACCGCCTGCTCATCCCACAGCTCAAGGAGCTGATTGACGGCTACGACATTGACGGGGTGTGGGTGGACGGCGAGTGCTGGGCGACGGAGCGCGACTACTGCGCCGAGGCGCTCGCCGAGTTCCGCCGCCGCACGGGCCTCCGCAAGCTGCCCGCCAAGCCCGAAGACCCAGGCTGGCTCGAGTTCTCGGAGCTTTGCCGGGAGGCGTTCCGCCTTTACCTCGACCACTACGTCTCGGCCCTCCACCGCCACAACCCGGCCTTCCAGATCGCGAGCAACTGGGCCTACAGCTCGCACATGCCCGAGCCGGTGGAGACGGACGTGGATTTCATCTCGGGCGACTACTCGATGCAGAACAGCGTGAACGCGGCGCGGCTGGAGGGCCGCTGCCTCGTGCGCCAGGGCAAGCCGTGGGACCTGATGGCCTGGGCCTTCGCCGAGAAGTGGGGCGAGGGCTGCAAGAGCACCAAGACCGTGCCCCAGCTCCAGCAGGAGGCGGCCATCGTGCTCGCCCTCGGCGGCGGCTTCCAGGCCTACTTCAAGCAGAAGCGCGACGGCTCGATCTACGACTGGGAGATGCGGCTGATGGCCGAGGTGGCAAAGTTCTGCCGCGCGCGCCAGCCGTTCTGCCACCGGGCCGAGCCGGTGCCGCAGGTCGCCCTCCTTTACTCGCGGGCGGCCTACTACCGCAAGGCCAAGAAGGTCTTCAGCCCGTGGGCGGGGGAACTCGTGCCTATGACGGGCGTCCTGCGCTCGCTCCTCGAGTCGCAGTTCTCCGTCGAGATCGTGATGGAGCACCACCTGGCGGGCCGCATGAGCGACTGGCCGCTCATCGTCGTGCCCGAGTGGGGCTACCTGGAGCCGGCGTTCAGGCGGGAGCTTGTGGCCTACGCGCGGGGCGGCGGCAGTCTGCTCCTCATCGGCCCCGAGGCCGCGGCCATGTTCCGCAAGGAGCTGCGCGTCCGCTTCCTCGGCAAGGCCGAGACCAAGCCCCAGTGGCTGGAGCACGCAGGCTGGCTGTGCGGGATGAAGACACTCTCGCAGCGCGTGAGGCTCGGCAGGGGGGCCAAGGCGTTCGGCCGGCTCTTCGCCGACAACGACCCGAAGGGGCCGAGCGAGGTCGCTGCCTCCATCGCCCCGCTGGGCAAGGGGAAGATTGCCGCGACGTATCTGAACCTCGGCGAGCGCTACGTCAACGGCCGCACGGCGACGGCCCGCGACTTCCTGGCCGCACTCGTCCGCGAGCTCTTCCCACTGCCCATCGCCGAGGTCGCAGGCTCGAACAGCGTGGACGTGCAGGTCAGCCGCAAGGACGGGCGGCTGATGGTGAACCTCGTCAACACCGCCGGCCCACACGCCGACGGCAACACCTATGCCTTCGACGACATCCCGCCCGTCGGCCCCCTGGACATTCTCATCCGCACGGGACGCAGGCCGCGGCGGGTCAGCCTGGAGCCAGGCGGGCGGCGGCCGCGCTGGACCTTTGCCCAGGGCGCCGTCACCCTCACCCTCCCGCGCCTGGAGGTTCACGACATCATCATTGTCGAGTGAGCTCGTTTCAGTGCAGGGGCGGGAGGAGGGTATCGGGGGTGCCCGGGGGCCGCCGCGTCGGCGCAGAAGGGCAGGTTGGCGATGATGTGGCCGAGCCTCGGCTCGTTGTGCGCGAAGTCCCCCTTGGGGACGTTGAGGGAGGGCATGATGAGGTGGCGGTGGTTTTGCACGAGGACGTAGTCGGCGTGCATCGGGGCGCCCTGGGTGAGGCTCTCGGCCCTGGCGTGCGGTGCCCGCCGGCCCGCCACCTCGATCGCACGCTGGCCGATAGCGATCATGAGGCCGGCGCCGTCGGTCGGATGCTGGATGGGCGCGCTCGGTTTATCCACGCGGGTCGCCCAGCCCTCCGGGGCCTCCGGCGAGCAGGCGTTGTTCGGGTCGCGGACCTCTGGTGGGTTGCCCGACCACCGGGATTGGGGTAAGATAGGGAGCGTCGGGCCACGCTCTTGTCTGGCCGGTTTCCCGAAAGGCAATCCCAATGGCTGATGCGCTGATCACGAAGGACTTCATGCTGGAGAGCGAGGCGGCGGCGCGGCTGTACCACGATTACGCCGAGGAGCTGCCGGTCATTGACTACCACTGCCATCTGCCGCCGGCCCAGATCGCGGAGGACCACCGGTTCAGGAACATGACGGAGGTCTGGCTCAGGGGCGACCACTACAAGTGGCGGCTGATGCGGACGGCAGGCGTGGCCGAGCGCCTCATCACGGGCGATGCGTCGGACTGGGAGAAGTTCGCGGCGTGGGCGGAGACGATGCCGAAGCTGCTCCGCAACCCCATCTACCACTGGTCGCACATGGAGCTCAAGCGCCCCTTCGGCATCAGCGACCGCCTCCTCAATGCCGATACTGCGCAGGGCATCTGGGAGGAGTGCAACGCGCTGCTGGCCAAGCCCGAGTTCTCGGCCCGTGGCATCATGCGGCAGATGAACGTCGTACTCGTCTGCACGACAGACGACCCGACCGACACTCTTGAGCACCATCAGGCGATCGCAGCCGACGCGAGCTTTGCCATCCGCGTGCTGCCCGCCTGGCGGCCGGACAAGGCGATGGCGGTGGAGGACCCCGCCGCCTTCCGCGCCTGGGTGCAGAAGCTCGAGGCCGCGAGCGCCACGACTATCCGTAGCCTGTCGGACTTCCGCCAGGCGCTGCGCAAGCGGCACGAGTTTTTCCACGCCAACGGCTGCCGGCTCTCCGACCACGGCATCGAGACCTTCTACGCCGAGCCCTACAGCGAGGCAGCGCTTCGCCGCATCTTCACCAAGGCCCGCAGCGGAAACACCCTCGCTCCCGAGGAGGTGCTCCAGTTCAAATCGGCCATGCTTTACGAGTTCGCTGTGATGGACTTCGAGCGCGGCTGGACCCAGCAGTTCCACATCTGCGCGCTGCGGAACAACAATCGCCGCCTCTTCAGGGCACTTGGGCCGGACGTCGGGGGCGACTCCATTGGCGAGTGGCCCGTGGCGATCCCGATGTCGCGCTTCCTCGGACGCCTCGACGAGGAGGGCAAGCTTACCCGCACCATCGTCTACAGCCTCAACCCTGCCCACAACGCCGTGCTGGCCTCGATGGTGGGCAACTTCCAGGAAGGCCCGGCCGCCGGCAAGCTCCAGGTGGGCAGCGCCTGGTGGTTCAACGACCACGCCCACGGCATGCTCGACCACCTCGACGCCGTGTCGGACATGAGCCTCCTCAGCCCGTTCGTGGGCATGCTCACCGACTCGCGCTCGTTTCTCTCCTACACCCGCCACGAGTATTTCCGGCGCCTCTTGTGCAACCTGCTGGGAGGCGAGATCGAGCGCGGCCTGCTGCCGCGTGACTTCGGCCTCGTGGGCGGCCTCGTGCGCGACGTCTGCTACCGCAACGCTGCCCGCTACTTCGGCTTCCAGGGCCTCCCCCAGTCCAAGCCTTGAAAGGGAGGGGGGGTGTTCTGACCCCTCTCCCTTGCAGGGAGAGGGCAGGGAGAGGGTCGGGCGCTGTGGGCGGCCCGGGCGCTCGACCCTCCCCCTCCCCCCTCCCCCCTCGCCCCTCCCTGAGAGAGGGAGGGGGGTTGCTCTGACCCCTCTCCCTTTCAGGGAGAGGGCGGGGAGAGGGTCGGGCGCTGTGGGTGGCCCGGGCGCTCGACCCTCCCCCTCCCCCCTCCCTGAGAGGGAGGGGGGTTGTTCTGACCCCTCTCCCTTTCAGGGAGAGGGCGGGGAGAGGGTCGGGCGCTGTGGGTGGCCCGGGCGCTCGACCCTCCCCCTCCCCCCTCCCTGAGAGGGAGGGGGGTTGGTCCGACCCCTCTCCCTTGCAGGGAGAGGGCAGGGAGAGGGTCGGGCGCTGTGGGCGGCCCGGGCGCTCGACCCTCCCCCTTCCCCCTC